>Ga0233412_10000570_pt1 | contig 20973 bp, 13 predicted proteins | sample Na_anoxic_4_MG_FD_180667 | JGI IMG/M metagenome (GOLD analysis project Ga0233412, IMG submission 180667) | Seawater microbial communities from Saanich Inlet, British Columbia, Canada - Na_anoxic_4_MG | ecosystem: Environmental > Aquatic > Marine > Inlet | place: Canada: British Columbia...
ACAAATAATCCAATTTTTTGTGGCCTTGTTGCAAGTGCACCTGCTCTAAAAACATTCCCCGCAAGTCTACCCGCCATAAAATCTACGGCTGATATTGTTAAACCTCTTTTTACCCCCCTATCATTTGCTTCTGCCCAAACATTCTTATCCATTAATGCTTTCTCTACTTGTAAGGGGTCAAGATAGTTATAACCTAAATTATCCATTGCCTCAATTACCGCATTAGTATATTCAAGAACAAACCCTGCTGCGGACATAGCTGTATTAACACCGTATCCTATACCTGATACCGCACCTACTGGGCCTCCAATCGCTAACCCTGTTCCTCCACCTACTACCGCACCTACTGCTATTAATTTATACCCATAAGGTAGCATTTGACTTAATGAATTTGCGGCTAACCCGGTTGTCCACTCTATAGGGTTGTGATAAAAATCTCTCCAACCCTCAGTTAGTGTGCGTTGATTATGAAATCTTGTATTAACTCTTGATGCATCTTTTGACTGTTGAGATAAGTGAAAGGCTATTACCTCTGATATATTTTTTCTTTCTGTTGGGTCATCTATATCCGTAATACCAAGAGCAACTTTTAATATTTCTTCCATAGCCTGACCCCTTTCAAGCCCATTACTTACTTCATTTCTAAAAGACTCAAGGTCGTCTAAGTATTCTCCTTGTATATTTTTGTTTTGTTTTTTATCAAAATATGTATTTGCTTGGTCATACTTTAATGCTGCATAATTAGCAGCAGTTTGAATAGTATTAAGTTTGCTAAAATAATGTTTTAGCAAGGCGGTTTGTTGAGGGGTTTCAGGGATATATCCCGTAATCTCTTTAACACCTACACCCAACTTTTTAGTCATATCAGCATTTAACTGATTAAGTTCTTCCTTTGCTGCTTGATTTATATCTGCCGCCTCTTGACTAATTAAATTTTGTCTTTTATGAAGATATACATCAAAATCTTCTCGTGCTTCTTTTATATTATAATCGGCTACTACTACCTGTTCTAAATTATCTCTTTCTTTTTTGAGTTCTTTTAACTTTTCTTTATACCAATCGCCCGGCATAAATTTACCGTTCACAAAATACTGTGGAAATTTTTCAGCTTCTGTGGGTAAGGATATACCACTTTCAAGAAAATCTATTTCATCATCTACTTCTTTAAACCTTTCAAAACTTTTAGTAACGGCTTTATAGTCTAATCCTCTTTTAGCAAAAAACTCTTGAGCTTCTAAGTCTACGGTGCTTGTATGCTTCCACTCTCCTTCAGCAAACTCTTGAGCTTCTTCTTCATTGTCAAATTTAAATACTTCCCCCCTTTTTTTTGCTAAATATATAGCGTCATCCATTCCTAATTCATACCAATCGCCCGGAGTGGATGTAGGATTATCAGGGTCTATAGGAAATAAAGTAGGCACAACATAATGACTTCCATCTTCTTCATATGACATAAATTTAACTGTGCTTTCAGACCCATCTTGATTAACCATCGCTACAGGCCTAATCTTTTGTGCCCGAAATGACTTAGAAATAAGCTCTGCATTTTCTGCTTCATCTTCATAATTTACAATAGCATTAGATTCAATAAAACCACGAAGAGTTTTAGCATAGTTTTCATCTTCCCGATTAGTCCAATTATCAAGAAGAACCATCTGTCTTTTAGAACCATCGGTAGTCCGTGCTATTACTCTGTCCCCCCATCCCGCTTTTTCAAATATAAATCCGTACTTGCCAAACTGTTTATTTAGTTCAGGAACTACAGTCTCTTCTTCTTGGGAAATAAAATTTGGGGTAACTGTATTAACAGTCTCTATAAATTCAGGGTCTTTAAGTAGGCCTAATCTTTCTTTCTCTATCCTATCTTTTTCCTCTTGCTTTTTTAATTTCTGCTTTGTTAATTTTGCCTCTACATCTATTGGATTCGCCACCCCTTGAAGCATCTTGGAAAAATTCTTCGGTATAGTCTCAACGAAATCATCTTCGCTTTTAGGGCTGATGTATTCTCCTATAAAATTTCCATCAGAATCATACGAGGGTTGTAATTCCGCAGAACCATCTTCCGATACGGAAACCGTATCTTCTTTTTTTTTTACAGGAGTATTTAAAGACACTCCCATAAGTATAGCGAAGTCTTCTTTAGATTTTCTGTATCCCTGATTAACAAACAACTTGTACATATCTTCACGGGCATCGGTGTTGCTCTCCATCAATACTTTAAATTCATTTACTGATTTACTATATCCATTGTCAACGAATAATTTATGTGCGTCTTGTATAGCTTGTTCGTTCATATTACTTTTTATTAATAAATTGACATATCATTACTGAATCCTGTACTTGATAGGGTTTTCTGAGGCTCACCATCACCATCAACAGTAAGCGTAGGAATTATTCCTGAGCTAATCAAATATTGTAAAAGACTACCCGGTTTTACAGGTAAAGCCTCCGCTAAATAATTCATTATTGATGTGTTAAAGTGTTCAGCATCTCGTGGGTTACCTAACGTTACCCACTCTTCATCTGACCGTGCTCTTCTTATATCTATACTATTCCTAAACCAACTTCCTTGAGAAATTTCAAAACCTATTTGTAGTAGAGGGTCTTTAAACTCTTTCTCAAACTCTTCCTCACTCATCCCATATTTCAGTTTCGTATAATCAGAAAACATACCTTCTAAATACTTATCTCTTGACATATCATAGTTGACTACATTTAATACTGCCTCCCCTGTGCTGTTAAGATTTAATACCTTATTAGGGTCAAATTTAATTGTCTTATATATATCATCAATATCGTCCATACCTACAAGTAACGATGCTATGGATGATACCCACTCTTGTTGACTCATATCTCCAAATAAAAAGTCTCTCTTATCACCGTTTTTATATGTTACAAATACACCCTCACCTGTTCTGTTTATTGACTTAAAAATACCATTTCCATCTTCATCTTTTTGCAACGGTAATAAAAAGTTAGCTGCTGAATTAGCCTCATCTGAGTTTCCGTAATATAACATTGCTAAATTACTCACTATTTTTTTATTCTTTTTACCACTTTTATCCTCAGCTTTTGCATCATAATCAGAATGCCTACTTATCCCTCTGCCAAATATCATCTCAGCCTGACCATCAAGATAATTATATGCGTCTTCTCTTTGCTTCTTTCCTATCTCACTATCAAATGATGCCACTCTCTGACCGGATGATGGTTGGTCAGGGTTATCAATTAATAGTATGGTATATTCATCTTGCTTCTTAGGGTCAGTTGTAAAGCCATATTTACCCCCTCTGTAGTCAGCTAAAATACTCGCTATTGCTGTAGGGTCTGTTAATTGAGATTCAATAAAATCTTTTAGTGCACTATCATATTTAGGATTATTTCTTATATCATCAATCGTTAATGTTGGGCCTCCTACACGTTCATATTTTTTTGCCCACTCACCTAAAGAAGTTGTAAACTGTTTCTCATTCCACTTAGTGATTTGAGATGATAATGCAAAATTCAAACTGCCTACGGATGTGTAGTCAGATGAATCCCCTGATAATGTCCCTACACCATCCTCATATGTCAATTCCCCTATACTCACATTTCCTGTGAGGGGATTTATAAATGCACGATTTTTTGTAAAGTTAGTAAAGCCCTCAACTAAACTCAGCTCATACATTGACTGCTGTGCTAAGTTAGGATTCCCCATCATCTCTTTATACACTTTTTGGTATTTTTCAGACAATGAAAACAATTCAGTTGTACCTTGTTTTAGATTTGCTCTTGCTATATTGTAGTCTTTCAAACTAAGTTGACCATTTTTTAGCAGCCTATCTTGCATTAAACTTTGCTGTGTAGCATTATTTGCATAATCTAAGGTAAACTCATTTATCCCTGCGTGTTCCCCTTGCTCCACATTAGATAACTTTTCTTGAAATTCACGAGAGTCCTTATCAAGGTTAGCCCTTTGAGTTTCTCTATCGGCCACCTCTTCATTAAGGAAATCAGTCATCTCCTTTGTTATGGCCGCCCAATTTACATAGTGGTCTTTATCTCTTTGTTGATACTTTAAGTATGTCATAGTCTCTTAATTATTATCTGTGGGTTGTGCCCAAAAATCCGGAGCGTCAATATCACCTACACTACTCACATCAAATCCCATTACCTGCTCATAGGTCTTATTTTGTGACTGTAAAATCGGCTGTAGCTGTTCCCAAGTTAGAGTGGTAGCATCAGCTTGTCCTAACAATTTCCAATGTTTGTTTGCCTGTGCTAATATCTGTTCTTTAGTTGCTTTGCCTGAGTTCAAAAAATCTTTATTTATCCTATTAAACTGTCTTTCAGCCTTACCTTTCGTAAATAAAGGAACAACATTTGCCGCTTGTCCTGCCGTTGAAACAAGCTGCTCAAAACCTTGTGCTGTCATAGCTGCCGCTTGTCGTTGAGCATCTGATGCTGCCATTTGAGCACCCTCAATTTCTCCTAAATCTAATTGTACATCTATATCTCTTAGCCTTGAATCTTCTGCTGCCTTTAACTGTTCAAGCTTAAACATCTCCTGATTCATTGCACTTCGTATCTTTTGCTGCCCCTCTTGCTGTGCTAACTGAACTCTACCTGCTATAGCGGCTGCACCCCTCTCTGATTCTTTACCTGCTTCAATAGCTTGAGCACCCTGAACAAGCATAGCTTCTCTCGCTAACTCATAAGGTTCTTTTTTAATTGCAAGTGCTTCCATATAGTTCACATCCAACTTAGCTCTTGCTTCCTGTAATGCTTTATCAGCATCACTCTCAGCTTTTTGTTGTAGTTTTCTTTGCTTAGATGCCTGTGCAAAAGACATACCTGTTCCTGTTGCGGCAATTGCTACTCCGGCCGCTGCGGCTATTGCTGATAAGATTCCTGACATAATAATTTTCTTTTACTAATTATTTCTTGTGGCAGAGTCCTGTAATCATTGGTGTATACATCAGCCTCTGCCTCTTCAAATGTTTTTTTATTTGTTTTATATACGCAGCACCACTCGGTGTCTTCGTGTACATAAAATACTCTCTGTGTTCCTATCTGTGTAAATACTGTTGTTGGTGCAAATATTGTTTTAACATCTCCCTCATCTGTTATATAAGAGACCTTCCCTTTAAGTAAAAATGATGGATGTTGTTGCTTATGAATCATTGAAACTATTAGAGTTCCTTTAGGCATAAACAACTCTCTCGTATATAAACCACCCTCCAATGTTTGCTTTAACGGAAACATTTCTTTTAGCTCTTCTGACTGAGAATCACCTGCCTTATGTTCCATATAACCATCAACTTCTTTTAGTTTCTCATTAAAATCTTCTATACTATCCCATAGCAATCCTCTGTCCGGATAAATATAGTGCAGTACATCTTCAGGTCTATCCTTCTTTTTTCTTTTAAACAAACTAAGTAAGCTCATAGTTTACAAAGATACAATTTTTAAGGAAAAGATTTCATTACCTCAGATTCTATTACAAAAAGTTCTGTGGGGGTGGTATCGGAGTTTACTAATTTAATCACAGCGTAGTGACCTAATATACCGTGAGACTCTGCTGTACCGTTCTTGATGTATAAGAAAAAGTCTATTGCAGGAGGTAAAGACCCACCTGCAACAGTAGTATCTACAATTAAACGATTGATATTTAATGGCAGGTCTATCTCAATATCTGTGACCTTACCACACAGAGTTGGTGATGGTGCTCCAAAATACAACAAGTCCCCAACACTAATAATATTCCCAATAGAAACTGTATTTGCAAAATTCACTATTACTGCTGCCGGATTAGCATTATCCACAGACAGATTACTGCCTATCCCATTTGCTGACCTAAGAGCATATTGAGATACACTTGCAGGGTCACTTGACTCAGCCCTTACGAATGCAAACCAAGCCCCTTCCTTCTCTACAAAATAATCTTTGTTTATAAAGCTACCTGACTGTTGGTCACTATCTATTGTTGCATCCCAAGCCGAATCAGATTCAAGAACAATTGTTTTAAATATCTTATTCTCTAATGGTGACTGATTAAATATTGTAGTTATCTCCGAATCATATAAAACTCCGTAGTATTCATTCCTTGTGGTATTAGTATTATGCCTCCATATATTACCACCACTAAAGGTGTAAAAATAATTATTCATCCCTACCATATATTCAGGGTAATAACTGTAAAAAGAGGGGAATCCTTTGACTCCTTCATTGTATGTTAATGTATAATTTGCCATCTATATAATTTTAAGGACAAGGTGTCATAGAAATTATTACTCCATCTAAAACTACTATTTGCTGATTATCCGGTGTTGCTTCTAAAATATAAGAGTTATCTGCTAATTTCACTTGACCATTTTCATCTGTAAAGACCCAATCATATAAACTTGGAACACCTAATAAGGTAGGATTACACGGGTCAATTTTTACACACGGAACATTATATAGCGTGGCAATAAACGAAGGGTCTGAACAGTCATCTACTTTGCTATATTGTGCTCCTACAAGCTTTACAGGACATCCAACCTCAAGATACCACCCTGTTGTTGGACACACTCCTGTTATCTCTATATCTACCGTAGATGGTGCTGCTGTTGTTTTAGGAATTACCATCACATACCAATCAGGCAATGGTACTGCTTTAAGGGCTACATCACCTGCTGCGATATTTACAGTCAAAGTATTACCTGTCGCTATGGGTACACCATTCACTACCTTATACTCGTCCACACCCAAATGCGGAGACCCTGCAACCAAATTGCAGGTTGGGGTTGTATCAAAAGCAGAATCACCTAAATAGGTGGGGTTTCCTGCTGTTGTACTTGCCTTGTATCCATCTAATGCGTTAGTTACTTCATTGTATACAGCTCCATTATATGTAGCCCTTATTCCATCGGGAACTTGGGCGGGGTTAAAATATACTATTATAGCACCTGTAGCTCCAACCGATACCGTATCCAAATCAAATGTATTTAAGAACACACCCTCTGCTGCTGTAATATTTATTATATTATCACAACAAGGCTCTTCACAACTTGGACACGCAACTTCCGGTTGTAGTACACACCCTACCAACTCCCTTGAGATTACACCGTCAGAATAAAACCCATCAGGAGCACAAATAGTTAGTTCTGAATCTGTAAAGATAGCTGTTGCCGAAGCTAAGTCCGGCCCATTTAAATAATAATTAACAGTTGTTGCCATATTCTATATAATTAATTTAACCACAATCGCAGTTTAGAAATGTTACATTAAATCCTGCGGGGAATGGTTCAATAAACTCGGTTGTGCATATATTTCCATCTTCTCCTGCGTCAAGAGACACGGTTATAACTACACCTGTGCCGCATTGTTTGTACTGATAACTTCCCGCTACACCTGTAGTATTTTCAACATTATACTGATTACATACCTCGTTGCAATCTGTTATTGCAAGTACGGATGTTATATTAGTAGTTGGGGTAAGTTCACTACTCTCTTCTACCTGATATACACAGTCAGGGTCATCAGCAACCTTCACAAAATCTCCTATTGAAATTCCCGCAGTTGCTGCTGCTATATAAGACTGTGGTGATGATGCAAGTGTAGACTGACATCTCTCAAGATAATATGCCTCTGTCTCACATACACAGTCCACTAAACTTATATCAAAAAGTGTAGGAGATGTAACAAGCTCCGTTAGGCAAACATTAACCGTCTCTTCGGCTGCAATGACTATAAACTGTAATGCCCCAAGACAATCATTATAATATACAGTTATAGGGCCTTCATCAGTATTTTCTATTGAATATTCCTGACATACATCAGAGCAATCGCTTAAATCTCCTCGTATTGCAGAGATAGAATCTGTTACAGGAAACTCAGTAACGGCTGTAATTTCAAATATACAATCCCCGTAACCTGTTAACTCTACAAGGTCACCTATATTTGTAGAGCCTTGACTTACTATCTTATTAACAGATACACCATCTTCTCTACATTGGGTTGCGTATACATTAGTAGCAACCTCACACTCACAACATACATCCTCAATATCCACATCAGAATAACACAACTCGGCTAATACAGGATTTCTATAATCGTACATTAAGTATAATATATTTCCTGTAGTCGGCATTGTAAATATTCCCTGATACCAATTTGGAGCAAGTGTAGCATCAACAGCTAATGTTGTTAATCCTACATCAGCTAATAGGTTAGCTATAGCAGTTGGGGTGTTAAGATATACGGTATCTGTTCTTAGATACTTAAAGTTCATAGGAGGGTCTACAAATATAAAATCATCACCCATCTGTCTATTAGATATAATGTCTACCTGTGCTCCATTAGCAGGTATAACACCCGCCCCCTGATATCCCGTTATACTACTGTACTGAGATATTAATGGATTAGTGGTATCGCTACTTAATATTACCTGTTCTGAGTGCATAGGAGATGTATATGAGCCATCTACCCATCTGTATTGGTTGTGTATTAATTCACCTCCATTTGCATTATTAGATATACATACTTGAATTATTTGTATTTCATCTGCATCAGGACAGTCTACAGTTATTATTAATGTTGCTGTACCCGCTCCCGTTATTACAAGAGTTAACTCATCTATGAGCACGGAATCCTTATCAACAACTATGCTATAATTTCCATTAGCTACTACATTAAGACTTTGTATAACACCATTATATGTAGATTCAAAGTCTATACTTCCAACAACATTAGATGCGTCTATACTTATTGTAGAGTCACCAACCAATCCTCCTACATCATAGCAGAATGATAATTCCTCAGATACATATCCAACTGTTTGTGTAATTCCACATTCTAAACAGGGTATCTCCGCAGGTAACTCAATCTCATTAGATGAAAACACATATTCATTCATATACGGGTCATATCCTCCCAACTTTTGTGTGGTAGGATAATCAAGGAATAGGTCTCTAAACCAACTTCTCATATTAAATTCAGAGATAGGAATTAGACTCTCATTACTATATGATGTTCCTTTTAACTGAATAACAGCACCACGCTTTTGGTCAGAAAAATACTTATCGTAACCATATACAGCAAAACTTTCAGGATTAAAACTAATCCCATATTCCTCAAGCCTTGCTATCTGAGTACCAAGCACCTCCGGTATAGACGCTATTGCCCCTCCAACTGCTGCATCTGACAATAGGTTCTTACCTGCCAATACATATGATATTTTATCTTCTTGCAATGTTAATACATCTGTACTACGAGCAAATAGCTTCTGTATAGTTCCAAATGACTCTTCTAAAGATTTGAAGTTTAACAAGCCCCTATTAAATTGGTTGAGTTTATTTAGATTAGACTCATCATTATAAACCCCACTATATGTTATATCTGCAAACCTATGCACTTCTCGGTAATCCTCTTCTGATGTTGTGGTAACCCTATTCCCTAATAGTAATGGTTTACCCACAATAGAATCTCTTATCTTATAACTCTCTACCCCGTTACCAAATGAATAACAATTAAAAAACGATGTGTCTATAATTGCCTCAGAGGACGATGATTGGTTCTGAATATTTCCTAAATGGATTGGGCTTAAAAGGGTTGCCTCTGTTATAGATGTTACCCCTGTAGGTGGTGTAGTTGGGGATACACTACCTGAGCCACAGTCTCCATATACAACTGTTTGACCTACGGGAACTACTACTGATTTAGGTTGCCCATTTACAGTATAGTCAAATATAACAGGTGTAAGGTTTCCTATACCTACTGTAAATACTATACGACATCCTTCTTGGACAATACCAAATGTTTCAGACCCCTCATACCATACATCAGGTTGAGCCTCTTGAGGTTCTGTTTCAAATACAACTGTAGATGTTGCTCGGAATATTTCAAATTCTACCTCTACTGTTGACCTTCTTTTTTTTGCAGCAAATAATCCTCCGCAAGATTCTGTACCGGATACAATAAATTGTATTTCATCTGTTATCGTATCTCTATACCATTGATAATAGTTAGTATCAAGAGATGGAGTAATTATAGGAGGTACGAGAGTTTGGTTAGCTAAACTTGTATCATATACATTATTTATTGGAGGGCCACTACCACCTACTTCTTGAGTACCTGTATTTAAAATAGAGGCAACATTATCTCCGTTCCACCACTCTATAATATCATCATAATCACGAGATGCGACTAATGTTGATTCTAAATTATATATTCTTCTTTCACATTGTTTGTTACCATTACCAACACCTCTTCTTGTAAAATTAAAAGTAAGTACAATCCTACTCCCTGCGGGAATATCATACTGAGTATAGTTACCTGTTACAGAATCATATAAGCCTAAATTTCTATAAAATAACATAGGATATGTACCTCCTATATCTTCTGACTCGCTTTGTTTACCCGGCAATACAGTTGGGTATGCACCGCTAAATAGATTAAACTCGGATGCTCTCATCTTCATATATGTACCTGCCGGAACAGGAATATCATTACCTACATCATCTGTTGGTGGTGGCTGTATAAAGTCATCTGCTTGTGCTTCTTTTTCTAATACAGTTGCGTAAGCACAAGTCCTTAAAGCCCCATTTGCATCTGTCTTAACTATATACCTATCTCCATCCTCTACCTTTTGTGCATTCTCACCTTCTAATAAAAACCAAGTAAACCCCGTTGTTGGCTCATTATAGAATACATTTGTATAAATTGTTTCGTACTTTTCTTTGCTCGGTTTAATAGCGAACCTATAGTTAGTAGCCCAAAACGGAGGTTTCTGTGATGGAGGTATGCTTACTCTTAAAGTATTCTTTAATGGAGCAGAACTACAGGGAATGTGTACACTATTATTAGGACTTACTAATGCTGTGGTTGCACGAGCAAATCCATCAGTATATATTATAGCTACCTCATAATCTCTATTACTATGCAAACTTTTTACATTAGATATACCCTGATATAATGCATCCGCAAAACTAAAACTATAATACTCATAAGCTGTATTTACCCCATCAAACCATTCTGTTGCAGGTAGTATCAGACTTATTTCTGTAGAAGTTATACTCGCCTCCACTATAATAGGGCCGGGTACTGTGGCTACACCACTATCTGTTTGTGCCCAAAGACCTGCATCTAAACTCACAGGTACTGCACAGTTGAATATATCTGTAAGAGTAAAGCCATTACAGGCTGTAGCAACAGGTTCTATATTTGTAATAAGGCCTATTTTCTCCTGAAAGTCTACGCTTGTAGTTAAGTCATATACTGAATTAAAGTCAGTAGGAAGAACATAGTTAAAAACTATAAGAGTATCAGGTGTTCCAATAGTTGGAGTAACTGCTCCCGTAAAGTCACCACCATCAAACCTCATTTCTATTGTAAAAGCTGCACCACTAACCAACTCTACACCATCTAAGTCTACAGTTATTTTTGAATCTACACCTGTATGTGGCACAGTAATATTATAGTCATAATCAGAAAAGGTATCTATAAGAGTTTCTAATGATATTTCTTCTGATATGGGCTCTACAGAATACTCAAACCTTACAGGTGAGTTATTTATATCTATCAGGTTATATCCCTCTATATAGTTTCCGTACATTAATCTATTACCCATTAAAGTCTGTGCCTTTGCAAAACGAGGTACATTATCATATAACCTTAATAATTCTTCTTGTGGTAGGATTGTAAATATCTTACTATTCCTAAATGAATATGTGTAGTTGGTGTTGTCTGCTAATCCTAAATCACTTTTGTCAAGAGATTCTATAACCTTTATTATTGTTCCATCACTATCTTTAAATAATAAATCAACTGACTTTACTAATAATCCTCCTGAGTTATAGGTTATAATAGCTGTGTTATAATTATTAACCATACCCTCATTTAAAGATGAGGTGGGGTCAAAATTAAATGCTTTACTCTCAAAGGCTGCATCTGTAAAAGGAGATGTTGCTGAGTATTCATTGTTCTCATACTTATACCTATATGCAAAAGATATAAATCTTTCCTCTAAGAAATTTTCTTGCCGAGATGCTGTGTTGGTTAGCAATATAGAGGGGGCTTCCATAGGAGGCCTCTTAATGACTAACAAGGACTCTTCTAACAGTACATCATCACCACCACCATCAACTAATGGTGTGCCTGATGGATTTGCATAATTATTTGTAACATTAATAAATCGTGGAGCATTATAATCATCAGTAAAAAATAGTAAATCTTCTACCTTATCTACCCCTGTTATAAGGTATGAGGGGTCAAAATTTAATACTGTTTCAGTTGGAGTAGTTCCACTCTTGGATACACTAATAATATGGTACAATAAAATCTCTGACTTTGTGTCGTAAGAAACTATGAGGTCAATTTTACCTGTAGGGCTTGTGGGATATGTTGGGTCGTGAACAAACCAATAAACTGTCTCGTTAGCACCATCCTCATATACACCAATGCAACGGGCATCATTACTTAATGATACACCATCATACTCTAAATATGTCAATTGAGTATTGCCCTTTGAGTTTTCTACTGCTCCTATTTCGGATGCCTCAGTAGACCCTAACCTTACATTTAAAGCGTCTGTATATTCTCCGTTTGGAACGAGTCTTTCGTCAACGGATTTATTCATTTTGCCTTTTACAAAATTCCTTTGTGTATTTGCCATATTATTTTATCCACTTGTCCCTACCTCTTAAATTCTGTAAGAGTCTACCGGGATGTATATTGCTTAATCTGATTTTTGCATTTCTTAAAAGTGACGACTTCTTTCTTTTTGCCCTGTTTACAACATACTCCTGAACACCTAACTTTGAATCTAAGAGAGCGTAGCTAATATAAGCATATACATAATCTTCAAATAACTTATTTACTGTAATCTCAGAATCATCACCACCCTCCATACCGTCTGAAATATACTCAAGTATGCAGCTTTGGTTAGCCATAGTGGAGTCAAAGTTTATTACTCCGGCTTTTTTATCAATCCTAAATGTTGGATTAGTATTTGCTGTTTCTGTATTTAACCCATAACGAGCACCTATATCAACTGCAAAATACCAATTCCCCCCATACTCATATCCTAACAATCCATCATACGGACTTAATCTATTTAGGTATATACTTGGCTTCTGACCTATAATCCTATCGTAATCTAAATCTGATTGCTCAGTTAGCACATTACCATCTACATCATAAAGGAATGAGCAGTCTGCATTTTGCTGATATGCAACAGCAGAATTTACTTGTATGTTTTCTACCATTGGTCTTATTATACCATTAGCATAATAAGAAAGCCTTATCCAATTTACATAATCAGATGGCAGTATAAATCTTAAATCTTCGCACACATTCAATTGTAATACCTTCACCTCCTTGAATGCATCATAGTTTAATTCTTGTACAGCCCTCTTAGCGTGAAATAATATTTTATATCTTTCTTCGTTGTTAACTAATGAATGGTTACCCGCATACATTAACAGGTAATTTGTAACGATATCTTTTAAACTAACATACTGATACGAACCCCAATTCTCATCTTCAGGAGGATTTCCTGCATTTTCATAATACTGATACTGCGTTAAATATGCCATATTTATTTCTCGTTAGCGTTTTCTACTTGTTCTTGTTGTGCTGAGTACCCTACTATAGCTTCCTCTCTAATTGACAGTCCTGCATACTGAAGAATCTTCATAGTTAAATCTGTTTGGTCATCAATAGGTAATTCAAAATCTTGATAATCAGGTTGGCTTTGGTCAAATACAGGTTCTCCTCCTGTTATATTAATATACGTCCATTTTGGTGTATAAGGATATCTTATATACTGACAAGTCACATCACCTGCGGTACTATATGTATCAGGATAGATAGTCATTAAAGAAGATTCTGTCGTATATGCAGGATATAAAGATGATGGGGCGGTTAGTAGGGATTGACTTAACAATGTTATCTTGCTGTGACCAACCCTTTCTGCCTCATTTAATCCCGTGCCACACAGAACCTTATTTATAAAATAATAATTACTACCTGTAGTTACCTGTGATGGCATATCAAAAACATTAGCGGCACTCTGTGGAAGAGTAGCTGTGATGGAAAATAAATCTATTACCTCCTCATATCCTTTCTTCAAATCAGCATAGCCTGTACCCGATTGACGAGCATTCTCCTTATTTACTTGGTAGTTATAAGCGTAAAAATAATCTTCAAATATATCTAACTGTGCTTGTTCCGCAAATAAATTAAAATCTGCGGGAGATATATAGCCGTAATTATTTTTATTAAGTATTGCTAATACCGTATTTCTTACTTCGTTTATCATTGCTAAATCTTTTTACAAAGATAAGCAAAAAAAAAGAGGTCTTATTTCAGACCCCTTATTTAGAAACTTTATCTCCGATAATTATTTATCTAAAAGATTTTCTAAATGTTTTAACGATTCTATGCCATCATCACTTTGAAAGAACGAAGATACAATAAAAATTGAATCCTCTCCATATGGGATGGTACAAAGTTTTGTTTTATTTGTTTTAGTATTATACCAAACCTCTTTGTTCTTGTTTCTGTATTTAAGAAATCCTTCATCAAAAAACTTATGAACCTTAGCCTGAAGGGTTAAGATTGGGTCAGATACTATAGACATAAATTCTTGTGGGTTATTTCGTGCATACACCAACATATCTCTTTTCATTTCTTGAGTAGATACAGAATCAGGGTTACGGTTAAACACCACCCTTGTTAATGTTTCAAGCTCTTCAATACTAAGATTTTTTGCTTCAACCAAAGCGTCTACCTGAGTCATCATAACATCCACCTCTTTAGTAGCTTTCTTACTATTATCTACTTCTTCAAACTTAATACCATTCTGAGGATGGTACTCTAAGAATTTTTGTAAGACTTGGTTTTCTTTATTAACCCTTAAAAATCCATCTTCAAATATAATTGGCTCAAGAATAGCATTACCATCCTGCTCATCTTCAAATGGAGTTTTTTGATTTCTTGCATACCTCAAGGCTCTTTGTACACCTTTCTCTTCATCAAACCATAGCAATGGGAATCTGCGTGTATGTCTTGTTGGCAGCATAAAGGAAAGAGGTGCTGCATCTCTTTTAAGTCTATATACTTTATTAGTATAGTTCTGTACTTTTTTCATTAGATAAAATTTAAAATTAAAAAAATAGGGAGGAGTCTCTTTAAAGAGACTCCATCCCAATTAAAGTTATTTATATTAGTCTTGGAAGATAAAGAAGTTATTTGCACCTAATGTACAAACTGCTCTCTCTGACAAGAAATTAACTTCCATAGCATCTAAGCTACTTGTAGCTGCTCCACCCGCAGAACCTGTAATCCAAGTTTTATACCTACGGTCTTCAGTCTCAGAAGCACGGTAACGAACGTGCAAGAATGGTCTCTTAGCATTCTTACCCATTACTTGGTCATATACAGTTGTTGAACCCGCAGGAACAAGCAATCCGTTTACATTTCCTGTACCGGAAAGACCACCACGCATTGTTGGGTCGTTAAGGTATTTCCAATCAGTCTTGTAGAAATCATAACCTCTACGGAATCCTGAGAAACCTAAGTTTAGAGCCATATCCTTATCGTTGTCAAATAGTCCATAAGATGTACCACCTGCACCATAAGAATTTTGAGCTGCTAACATATCGTCAATATCAAATCCGAAATCTCTGTCAACAAAGATTACATTTTCTTCAATTGAACCTTGCTTATCTAAGCGAGAGATGATAGCATCAAAGTCAGCTAAAGCCGCAGGGTTACCACCGCTCCATACATTTCCACGATTCTCTACCACATAGAAGATACCTTCAGAACCTTTATTACCTACTTGGTCTGATGTTACCTGTGCTAATACACCTGAACCTCCTTCAGCAGGAACTGCTTCAAGCATTGATGTTTCAAGATAGTCATCAAAACGCAAACGAGTTTCGTGCTCACTCTTTAGATACCATAGGAATCCTGTACCGCCATCTTCAGTTGTTACTTCAATCCAACCAATCTGAGCCATATCAGAACCACTCACGGTGTAAGTATCTTTAAGGATAATTGGTGAGTTCTCAAAGACGAAATCTTCAGCCTCTAAAGAACCTTCCATTCCAAGTGTTCCTTTTCTAAATTCTGAACCATAGATAAATACTGTCAAATCAGGAGCACCTATTGCTGAACCTCCTGTAAAACCCCCACCCTCATAAAAGGCAACTGTAAATTGGTCATTAGTTAAGTCGGTCTCTATAACGATACCCTTGTTTTCACCTGAGCCATCATTTCTTGACACAACTACTGTTTGACCTACTCTAATTGCTATTTGAACTATTGCTCCTGAACCCGGTGCTACTGTTGAATCAAGAGGGTCAAGGGTGTCATTTACTTGAATAACAATCTCACCCGCCCCAACTACGGGTACTGTACCGCAGTCTATATACTTGGTGTGTAATCTTCCTTGCTCTGCCCATTTTATAAGGTCTGAGTTAGAAGGGAGTTCTGCTCCTACTAAGCGTAGAAAAGAACTTACTGTTCTATTACCATAACGCTCAAATTCCTTTTCATAAGTATCAGGAAGATACTGATTCAAGAAATTAAAGTCGGTAATATAATTTGATGCCAAAGCGACTTGATTGCTACTTGGTTGCAATTGATAAGTCGGTGTGGCTGCTATTGAACCTGCCATAATTTTAAAATTTTTAAATGTTTAACTTTTTTTACTTCTTATTTTTAATCCTCTTCCCGAATCTGTGTTTAATGATTTATACTGAGTCCCGCCTTTACGAGTTACTTCAGGTGTCTTGCGGTCTGACATATTAATATTTTTTGTCTTACGCATCACATCCTCTGTAGCCTCTGATTTGCCCTGCTCATAAAAGAACTGTGCAAACTTTTCAGGATTCATTGCAACTGCCAAACTCTTGTGATAACCTTCTGCGTCTTTTAACATACCATTCTCATCAATAAACTTTGCAGTCCAATTAGATGGGTCTGCGTGAATCTTATTCAGTTCACTATAACCTGATGGTGCATAAGACACCGTGCTTTCCCCTACATTAAATTCAAAACCTTTGAACTCAGGATTAAACACATTGTTAAGCTTCTCTAAGTACCACTCTCTCTTTCGGGAAAGTTCTTCTTTCTGAGTTTTCGCATCTGCGACATACTGCTTGTAGCTTTCGTATTCTTCATCAGGAACATTTGAGTTGACAGGTTCAATTGACTCAATTGGCTGCTTGTACTTCTCCTGCATATCTGTAAAGTAATTCTTAGCTTTAGCAATAGCCTTCTTTTTCTTTAACTTAATCTTTTTAATGTCTGACTCGTCATCTATATCCTCATCAAATAAATACTCCTCCATTAGAGTATCAATATCATCAGAGTCAAGACCTTTTTCGGTTAAGCTAAAATATTTTTTTAGTAAAGAGTCAGGCTCAACAGTATCATAGTCTTTTTGTAATTCAACAAACTCATCAATGCTTCTACCTGTCTCTTTTTTAAACTTAAAATAAGCGGCAACATCATCAGGTAATTCTTCAGATTCTTCTCGCTCAGTCATTAAGTCATCAAAAGAGTTTATCTCTTTTCCATATCTTTTTCCAATATATGAAAGAACATCTTCTTCTTTTAATTCAGGTGGTGTAGCATCTTCTACCTTCTCATTAGCATCTTCTTTAACTACCTCTCCTGCACTTTCGTTCTCAAGTTTTTCTTCGTGCTTCTCAAGTAACTCACCCTCTAATTCCTGAACGGACTTCTCTTGAGCAGCACTAACTTCTTTTACTTTTAATTCCATAAGATTATTATTATATTATAATTAGACAAATTTAATAAATATTTTTAATAGTTTTTTACTTTTCGTTTCCACCAATAATCATACTCACTATTGCTATCATAGCCATCATCACTCCTGCTACCGTATCTCTTACTTTAGGGTCAAGATGTTCACCTGTTATAACCGCCCTTATAAAAGTTAATATTATAAACAAGCCTATAAAGACTATTATTAATATAGATAGTCTATATTTCTGATTGCTATTCATTTATTATCTTGGGTCAAACTCTGATAAGTCAAATCCGTCTAAGCTATCTTCATTAGACTCAAAACTTTTAGGAGGAAGATTATTCTTTCTCTGATTTATTAATTGAGACTGCTCTGTGTTCGCTTGACTAATCCTATCAGACTTTGCTGTTTCTCTTTGCAATTCTCTGTTAGCCAATGAGGTTTCACTAATATCTCTTAACTTCATATTATAATTAAACTCTTCAGCCATTAGATGACTCTTGAGTTCTGCTTCTGATTTTTGTTTCTCCATCTCAAATGCAATCTCAGCCTGTTTTAATTGCATCTTTCCCTGTAACTCAGCTTGTTGCTGTTGCATTGCTAACTGTGCAGTCATCTCCTGAGACTTTAGATTTTGCTGTGCAACCATCGCTTGTTGTTGCATAGCCATCTTCTCTTCTCTTTCCTGAAGGGCTTTTCGTTTAACTTTTAATAATTGATTGGCGAGTTTAATATTTTTTATCTCCCTTATATCAATTGCATCTTCAAGATTAATATCACCTTTAGATAGAGCCATCTGAATGTTTGCTTCAAGCTGAGCCTTCTGTTCCTCATCCGGTGCTACTTCAATAAATATTCCAAAGTCATATACATATAAGTCCTGTATCTGATGTAAAATACTTACATTATATTTCCCTATAGCATTAGCAAAATCATCTTTAAAGTCTGCATACTCTAATATATCTGCAACTCTGTATGTTAGTGCCTCTGCTAATGTCTTGTATATATATAATGATGCATCAAGTATATGTCGTGTTGCTACATTAGAATTAAGTGCAGCCAACTTTTGTAGTCCTACTAATGAGTTGGGGTCAGGTGTTGATGCATCTCTTGCCTCATTTAATCCAGTTACCTGCCTAATCATTCCTAAATAGTGATTATAGTTAGATATAAGCATTTGTGTTTTGGATACACCTGAAGATGATTGTAGTTCTTTAATAGGTACTTTTCCCTGATTGTATTCACCTTCCTGTGTATAGCTTCTGCCAATAACAGAACCTGTTTGGAAATATAATCTTAGAGCGTCTTCAGGATTATATGCATTCCCTGTTCCTAAGTCTACCTCATTTAATCCATCGGCATCTATGTACACACCATCAGGCACAACTCGTGCTATAACTTGTTGTAACTTCAGGTGGGTAATTTGAATTAAATCAGCGAATGGTATCATTCTTCGTGTCAATGATTCTATTACACCCTTATACATTCGTGGTGCAACAGCAACATAGTTTGGGAGTGCGTGTTGTTGTGTGGATTTAGGCCGCACCATATTCTTAGCAAGTTCCCATTTAAGTATAATGTTTGTTCCCATTACCATTACACCATCATACCATACATCAATAGTCTTTTCTATTTTCTCAAAATTCCCCTCCTCCATCATTTCTGTCGGAGGATTAAATTGGTCATCCTTTTCAATAATTCTTGACCCACCATTCTCAAGTATTTTTTTCTTATATACTATTTTTTTAGTGGTCTTGTAATTGAAATACATCAAGGTACAGCTATCTCTATAAAAGATATCATCCTCATAGAACTGTGCTACATTATAGTAATCATACCAAGACTGACTGTACTTGCTAATTTCCTCTAAGTCAGCAGTCGTTAATGATTGGTCTATCTTCATTAGTTCTGTAAGCGGTAGTGTCTTTATCTCTCCCCAATAGAAACAATCCTTAAAGTGAGGGTCTTCTGTATAGCTATACACAATATTGGCAGGGTCAACATAATCTATCTGAACTCCTGAGCCTTCTAAAAATGTGTGCTTGGCACAAGAGATTCCTAACACAGTTAAATCGTAATCTAATCTTTTACGGATTTCGTTATAGTGATTAGTTTCAAACAAGGTATTTATAGCAACCTCTTCTGCTATCTCTATAGCAGGTTTAAAATTAAGCTGCATATATAAATTAAGCTCTTCATCTGTTTCAGGTAGGTCATCCGGATTCATAATAAAGGGGTCTACTCCTGTCTTCTGCTGTATGGTAGAGAGTACATCCTTAGCGACCATCTGTCCCTCAATCATATCCTGATACTTAGAACGCTTCGCTTGAGACATAGCATCTTGAGCGTAAGCTTTTACATCAAACATTCTGTCATTCATACCATTGACAACGACATCAATAAACTTAGGGATGATAGGAACAGGTGTCCAATCTAAGTTTAGATAACTTAAATCTCCATCAACAGATAACTCGTTCTTATATTTTCCAACGGGCTGCTCTCCCCTTGCGTAAAGACGCAGCCTATAAAAGTCTCGCCATTGATTATAATACCTACATTGATTCCCATCTTTTCTAAACCATTCATACTGAATAGCCTGACCTACCATAAGTCCGAACTCATCTGTCTCTTTTTCTGAATCAGAAACAAACTGACTTGGAAATCCTGTAGATGAAATATTTATTTTTATATCCTTCATCTATCTTATTATTTCGCTAAGTGTACCTTTATTATTATACCTTGCAAAGTTAATCATAATTTTGGACTCTTTTTTCTCAGGTAAATACTGATGCTTTTGGTTAGCCATTATAGCTAATCCTGAGCTAATAGATGCATCAAACTTTGTCCTATTACTTATATCAAACCTTGCCCAATCTTCCAATGTTCTTGTGAACGGCATTTGTCCCATCTCATCTTCATTCTTTAACCCTATATGGTTTTCTATATAAGACTCAATTGCGGATGCGTGAGACTGTTTTACATCCTCAGATGAGTTAGGTATACCCCCCAACTCTTTTTCGGTCTTAGAGAGCTTATTAAAGCGTTTATCAGGGCGATTAATACTATACCCTCTGTATCCTCTATTTTTAAAATGATATAGCAGTCTTGGTTTATTATTCTCCACCAATATTGGCATACCATAAAACACACAAGCCATTAATACTTCCTCAAAAAATATCTCTGCTGTTTGCGGTCTTGCTACATATTCTAAAAAAAACTCGTTACTTGGG
>Ga0233412_10000573_pt1 | contig 20899 bp, 5 predicted proteins | sample Na_anoxic_4_MG_FD_180667 | JGI IMG/M metagenome (GOLD analysis project Ga0233412, IMG submission 180667) | Seawater microbial communities from Saanich Inlet, British Columbia, Canada - Na_anoxic_4_MG | ecosystem: Environmental > Aquatic > Marine > Inlet | place: Canada: British Columbia...
AAAATGATATGTGCGGACTTTGTCTAGGCGGTATTTGTGAATACTGTAACGTTTAAAATATAAAAAGGGGAAGTCGTAATGACCTCCCCTTTTTTGGTTACAGGAACTTTGGGTATGGTGCCCAGTTTCTTTTGTTCCTTACTTTATTTTTATTCTTTTCTTAATCTTTATGCCGCCTTTTATTTTTATACCACTTTTAATTTTTAAACCGCTTTTAGGTTCTTCTTTGTCTGGTTTTATTTCCCACTCTGGCCAACCAGCTAGCATTGCTACTGTTTGCCAAGTCTCTGAATCATCAGCTAAGGCAGCTTCAATATTATTAATTTTAGCATACATCCTATCTAATGGAAAATTTGTAGTAGCAGATACAACTTTTGAAGCAGCTTCATAAGCAGGATTATCTAAAGCAAATCCTTTGTTTTTCATTTCTTCTCTTCTTTTTTTACTATCAAACTCCCACAACGCTTGTCTAGTTTTAGATATTTTAGAACTTATAGGTGGCGAAAATTGTAACAACTTATAAACTGAATCTACATATTCAGGTCTTTGTCTTCCAGATCTTTCGTAAATATCCATTAAAAAGTTTTTAACTACTGAAACCGCTGAACCAGCAATGCCAGCGCCTCTTAACATAGAATCTAACATACCATTAGCTATACGATTATACTTCTTAGCTTTCGCAGCTTCAGCTTCATCATCATCATCATCAAAGTCTAAAGCAAATACAGCTTCTCTTAACGCGTTGAATAAAACGTTTTGTGCAAACGAATAATATATTATTTTACTAACGTTAGTTTTAGCATCACCTCTACCGTTAACTAAATCTTGTACAGATCTTTTTATTATTCTATTGTACTGCATCGGGGTGTTTGCAAAGGCTAGAAACAATCTACCTAAGTTACTAGCTTGTTGAGCTGATATTTTACTTGGATCAGAAGACTGTTGAGAAACTTCAGCTATATCTCTAAACTCTTGTAGTGCTTGTTTTTTAGCATCAGCTTCAGACATTCCTTGATTTTTAATTAAATCATTTATTCTATTACGGTAAAATGTAGCACCACCAGAAGCAATAGCAAAGCTATCAGCAAACTGCGTTGGTAAAAAACCTTTAGAGAGTAGCCAATTCATAGCTGCCTTAGCTTTGTTTTTACTAGTTGAAGCAGCATCTGCTATTTCATTTTCAGCAATATTTATTTTTAAACCATTTCTTCTATCTACTAAGTAGTCAGAGTTCATTAATTCTACAAAGTCTTTCCAATATTGAGGTTGATTAGCAAATGCAGCGCCTGCTTTTAGTGGATTATTAAAACTCCAGTTAACAAAGTTTATAGAAGATATTGTTTGAAGAACCGCTGACCTAGTATTAAAGAACATTATAGCTCCAACAGATCCATTTACATAATCTAGTATTCTATTTTCTAATTTATTACCTGTAGATAATCTATTTTTACCACTCTTCATTCTGGCTAAAGAGCTTTCTAAAGCTTCTCTATACTTAGTTCCATATAACGCCTCTAGCTTGTTCAAGTTTTTCTCAGAGTATATAGCATCTACGTTTTCTTGCCACTGACTTAAATATTTAGATCTTTTTTCTGTGTTTATTAAATCAACAAGGTCAGTGGTTATAGTTCCTACTAACCAACTTGGACTAGGCTTAGCGTAACCATCTCCTTTAGTTATTTCTAATATTTTCTCAGCAAAAACCCTAAGCTTATCATCTTTACCGACAGTATCGTTTAACGTTTTTAAATCAGCCTTGCTTAAACCAGGCACATCATAACCCATACTTGTATACAAGTAAACTCTAACAGCCTGTTCGTTAGTAAAGCCACTGTCGTTTTTCTTTTTAAGATCTTTAGGAACATTTAACTTGCTTTTTAACTCTCTAAAATCTTTCATTAAGTTTATTCTAGCTGTAGATAAATTCTGTGTTGCTTTGTTATAAGGATCTAGTAAATTTTCTTTATACCAAGCCATTTGAGCATCTCCCTTACTGCCTTTGGACAACGTAGGATAAATTAAACCTAAAAAGTCTTCAGCAGAGTAAGGTATAAAAAACTTAAAGTTACCTTTACTAGAGCCAACTGTCTTTGCTTTAGCAGCAGAATACTCCTTGAAAAAATCAACACCAGTAGTTTCTTCTAGTATCGTGTTAAGATCTGTACTTAAAGTTGAACTCTTTTTGACTTTCGCTTGTTGAACTTTAGATTTGACATCAATAACATTTAAAGCGTCTTTAACAGCTTTTACATTTTGAATAGCATCATCTGCAAAATAAAAGTCATTGTAACCTTCAGCCGCTTTATCTATCACAAAGTTTGCTTTAGCAGCGCCTGTTGAATTACCTAGTCCAGTTATATTTTTTAACGGTATATTTAAACCAATACCATCTAAAAATTCTTTAATAGCTAGCTGAGACTCAGGTGCTCTAGCTGTTAATATAAACACATCTTCTGTTCCTCTAGCTGCCTGTATTTTTTTAGCTAAGTCAAGTAGTGGCCCTGGTTTGCCTTTTGTAACTTTATTAAATTCAGAAAAATCAAAAACATAACCTTGATCTAGTAAGTTCTTGCCATCAGTAGCAAACTCTTCAGCTGTTAAACTACCTTCAGTTCCGTTTGGTGCTGTAAATAATACGTTTGATTTAGTAGTTGCTAGAGTATCGTCAAAATCAAATATTCTAATTTTCTTTATAGGTTTATTTAGAGCGTTAGCATTCTCTAAAGCAGCATCGATAGTAGCAGCTTTACTCAACACTTCTTCCATAGTCATATTTGACTCATTTAAGCTTATAACTTTACTATTATTAAGAAGATTTGCATTTGATATAGTGGATGATTTTTGAGAAGTACCTAACCCAGACTCAGTATATAGTTTTATTTCTTTTTTAGCTTGTTCTTTAGTTATTAAACCTTCTACTTGCTGCTCTATTAACTTGTTTTGAAACTGTACTACTTCATTGTTTAGCTGAAATTTTTTAGGAACACCTACATTGTTTTCCTCTGCCATAGACTTGCCAGTAAGAGGATTAACTAATGTATTTAAGTTTATACCAGCTTTAGTAAACCTTATTATTGGATTATCAAATAAGTTTTTACCCTCCACAAGCGTAGCATCTAGCTTAGCGTTGTCTAATTTTGTATCATCAGCTTTAGAAAGTTGGGTTTGGTAATAATTCTTCTTTATAAAAGGCATTGTTTCTCTAGCCTTGTTATTTTGAATAGCCCATATCATATGTCCAGAAACTACAGATGCTGGAGGATTATGCTCTTCTCTATAAGCCTTGTCTGTTGGTTTTCTTTTTCTATTTTTTCCATCTCCAAACATAAAGCTTGGTTTTCCATCAACCATTGTAACATACTTAAAGGGAGCCGCTATCTTAACTAAACCTCCTGTAGCTTGATAACTAGAAGTTATTATTGTAGCTGCAACCTCAATTGGCATCTTGATAGTTTTCTTATTTCCGTTTTTATCTGTTACTTCTACGCCTTTATTTACAGCATCATTTAGTTGATAAAAAACAGACTCCAAAGCTTTCATATTTAGCTCTGATTTTCCTTTGTTTTTTTGTAAAAATTCTTTTGTTAATCCAGTAACTGGTGGGTTTATTTTCGATGTTTTAAAAGGTGGATTTTTCTTATCATTTGCTTGAGCAGCTCTTAAAGCTGTTTCATAAGCTGGATCAGTTGTACCATAATATAACCTATTTGTTTCAGGTTCTAGTTTAACCTTAGAATCATAATTGTTTTCTATAGCATAAGCTTTTATAGCTTCTAAAGATGGCGGCTTTATTACTATAATACCAGTATTTTTATTTTTATTTCTTATTCCTTTTATAAAGTTACCATCACTTAGCTCGTAAAATACCTCATTTGGTTTACTTTTTATTTGAGGATTATTACTTAACCATTTATCTAACTTAGAATCTTTCCCCACCCTTCTTCTCACAGCACCAGCGGAGGAAAAGCTAGCAGCTTTAAATACTTGAGAGTTAAGTCCAAAATCTTTTATAGATTTTAATAACTCTTTTTGTTTTTTAATTCTGTTTTTATTGCTTATAGTTACCTTACCAGCTATTTTTAAAGTTTCTAATACATCGTTTATGCTTCTATCTTGAGATACTTGATTTAATATTTCAAGGCTCTGTGGAGATATAGTAGAGCTAAATAATAGTGATGGATCTCTTTGTATTTGTTCTCCTATCTTTGATCTTATACCTACAGGAACATTACCTTTTATAGCAGTTTGAGGCGTTATGTCTTTTATTAAATTAGCTCCTATCTCTTCTGCTAGTTTGTTTTTCTTATTACTGACAGTTTGAGGAGTTTGATTACCTACGTAAAAGTCTTTTACTTGAAACGGTTTAGTATCAAGCCTATCGTATAGGTCAACACCTTGAGCTTCGTTAGAAACATACACATCACCTGAGTTTTTATACTTTCTTATATCTTCTTGGGTAGTTAATCTTTTATTAAACTTAGCAAACCTTTTATTTTTATCACTTCTTTCAGCTTGGTACAAGTATTGTATAGATAAATTTTTACTATTAAATAATGCGGCTGTATTGTCAGCGAGTGAATCTACATATGCTTGTCTGTTTCTACCTCCTAAAATGTTTGAAATAACCCAAGCTTTTGCTTTTTTACCTGCTATTTTATCAAAAGTTTTCTTATAAGTTTTATCATTAGGGTCTGGAAGAGATGGATCTTTTAAAACCTCATCTGCTATTATTTCTAATTCACTAATCTCTTGTTCACCAATTTTTTTATTACCTGGTAGTTTTAGGTTTCTACGAAGCTTAGACTTAGGAGCTTGAGTATTTCCTTCATCTATGTCTTTGATTAAATCAATAGTTGTATCTTCAAACTCATATGTTTTTCCATCTTGATTAGCTTGGTCCATTGAAGGACCTTTTGGCTGCTTCTTATAAGTGTTAGCAACATCTCCAGTAGCTAACTGAACTAAAGTTTGTCCTGACTTGTTCTTACCAAAGAAATAACCAAATAAACTTTCGTTTTTACTTGGGTCAAAGCCACCTTTTTCAGTAGCACCCATAGATTTGTTTTGAAGTCTTTGCTTTACTTTAGTTACAAAATTATTTATAGCTATATCAGGAACTCCAGATTTTTTACCTATAGATCTTATTGTTCCTTCAAATATGTTAGGACTGTCTTCAGTACCTTCTCTACCTATTTCTTCCCACATTTTTCCAAACTCTTCACTAGTTTGAAAATCATTTTTATTATTAAATTTTCTACTTCCATCAGGGTTTTGAACTAATTCATCTAGTGTAGTTCGTATGGTAGAAGATTTAGCTACTTTTTCAGTTGCTTTACCTGTTTTTGCTTTTGGAAGTTTATCTATAACTTCAGTTACTTTCTCGCTAAATTCACCTGGCTTTCTTTTACCTTCTATAATTTCTCTAGTTTCTATACTATAGTCTTTTATAAAGTTATAAGCTTGTTTTCCAGATCCAAATCCACTTTTTAAACCTAAAGGAGAAAATACTTTATCACTTATAAAACCTCCTATTTTAGTAAAAGCATTGTCTTTAAATTTTATATCTCCACTAACCACCGCATCATGAAAAGCATTAAACCATTCTTCAGTATTAGAATCTTCTCCTGAGTAATTTTTTTCTATTCTTGCCTCAACTATAGCAAATTCATTGTCTGAAAGATTATTTTTAAACTCTTCAATTATAGAAGACTTATCTTTAGTGTTACCTTGAAAAGCTTGTTGAGTTATAAAGTGAAGAACTTCGTGAGTACCAGCGGATATACTACCTAGATTTTTAGCTACTTCTTCATTTATTATTATAGTTTTTCCATCAGTTAAAAATAAACCATCAGACAACTGACCACCTTCGTAAGATTTTGTTTTACCATCTTTATCAACGACTCTTAAATCTTCACCCATCTCTAAGGTCTTGTCTGTAAATTCTTCAATTGACTTAGCAACTATAACATCAGCACCTGTTTTATCAGCTATAACCTTAGCTGTTTGTACATTGTACTCATAAGCTTTTCCTCTATCTTTTATTTCAGCTTTACTATTAGGATTGTTGTGAATTTCTACTTGCTGAGCTTCTAAAGTTTTAATTTCTTCTTTAATTTCATTTTTTCTAGCAGCTGAAATTGTCTCTTGCTTTGACTCTGTTTTTAAATTATTAATGTCTAATTGAATATTCGCCATTTGAACAGTAGAAACACCATTAAAACCTGTTTCAATAGATTTAAAAGCTTCAACTGTGTTATTGAGATTAGTTAATTGCCTTTGATACTCATTAATATCCATAGGATTAGCTTCATCATTTAATTGGTTTTGAAGGTTTTGTCTGCTTGTATTAACCATTTTTTCATTACGCATCATGTTAGCCATGTCTCTTGCTTGTAGCTCAGTTGCGTAAGCATCTTTTAGATTATTTTTTAAATCTATTCGCATGTTTTGACCTTGCCCAACTGCACTGTAACCACCTAAAATAACTGCAGAGCCAAAAGAAACCTTTGCCAAGTGTATCATATCATCCTTGAACTCATCACTAGTGATATCTGGAGTTTCCATTTCTATACCAGTTATGTGATCATAAGCGCTGTCTAGACCTATACTAGAAAACTCTTGTAAAAATTCTGTAGTAGTTTCATCAATACCCATACCGGCTGTTAAACCTGCTGAGTATATATAAGAAGTAAGCTTTGGGCCAAGAACTTTTATAATCTCAGTTCTTAAAGTTTTTGCTGTGTACTTGCCCTTAGGAAGCACTTTCATTACATAATCAGTAACTTTTTTAGCAGCTCTTCCACTTATTTTTAATCCTCCTCCTAATATTCTAGCTCCTACATATTCAAGAGCACCTTCAACAGTTGCTTGTGTCGTCAAGTATACTTGTCTTGACATGTTAGTATCTTTTTCGTTATACTCTTTTAATGCAAGTTGTTTAGCTTTATTGGCATCATAACCTTGTTGTATATATTTATTAGCTCTACCGTCTACAAAGCTTGATTTAGCAGTTTCTAGTTTGTCTAAACTGTTAGACATATTTAAATTATAAAAACCTCTACCTAAAAAACTAGCAGACAATTTACTAGCTCCAGCCCATCCTTTTGAAAATGGATTTATACCTGATCTACCACCTTGAGCCATTGTAGATGCAAACATTGTAACTATAGTATTGGCTATACCTCCCATAGTACTTTCAGCAAAAGCTTGAGTATAGTTGTCGTCTATGTCTTTACTTGAAAATATTTCAGCTATAGCTTTAGCGTCTCTATTAGCCTGCGCCTGTGAGAATTTTATATTACTATTGTAATAATCATAAGATTTTTGATCTGCATCATCCCAAGCATTAAAAGATTGTTTAATAGATTTTTCCGCTTCTAAGAAGTAAGAAGCAATATTACCCCAACCAATTACTCTACCAGCGGTTGTTGTCGTAAAGTCTTTTATAAAAGAGTTTCTTATAGCTTTAAACCAATTACCAGATCCTTCTGCTTTTTCCATAGATTTAGCTTGTTGATCTAAATCAAACATTGTTCTCGTATTAAGTATAGAAGCGGCTAATTGATTAGCTTCTATATTATCGAACATGTTTAAAAGAGTTAATCTTGTATTTTTAAAATCAGCTATAGATACATTTAAATCTTTATACTTTTCGTTTAACTTGTTAAATTCAACTTCGTCTTCTCCAAATTGAACTTTATAGTTTTTATATTCTTCAGTAACAACTTCTCTTCTTTGCTCCCAATCTTTTATTTTAGATAAGTAATTATCATGTTCTGGTTTAAAATTGTCAACAATCTGTTGCTGCTTAGAATTGAACTCTCCAATTAGTATTTTTTGTTCAGTTTCAGTTTTAGCTTTATCTATTAAGTTTTGATAAGAGTTTTGTAATTCTTTTATTTCATCTATAATTAAAGATTCTTTTTGTCTATATTCATCTTCTATTATCTTTGAATCAGCTTCTAAAGATGCGGTTGTTTTTTCAATATTACCTGCAGTAGTTTTTAAATTTAATCTTCTGTTTTCAACGTCAATTTCTAAACCTTTTATACCTTTTTGTTTTTCGCTTATAGTTTGTTTTATTTTTTGTAACTTGTTAACAGTTTTAGGAAGATTTTTAGCTGTGTTTTCAAGAGCTTTAACAATAAGTGATTTCGTAGCATTAGTTTCTTTTTGCTGAGCAAGACCTGTAGCTGATGCATTTCTTTCTGATACTATACCAGAAGAATTAGGAGAAGCTTTTATCTCTGTGCTGTATTCACCTTTATTTTCTCTAACCCACTCCATCATATCTATAACTTCTTTAGTGGTTCTAGATTCATCTTCACCTAGTATATAAGAGTCAGGATCGTTGTTTAAGTGTCTAAAAACACTACCCACACCTTTATCTACTTCTACAGCTTTTAAAAAGTTATTTTGACTTAACCAGTCTAAAGCTCTAGCTTTTTTATTAATTGAAGAATTTGATTTATCTTCATAACCAAGTGCTTTTGCTGTTTCAACAAAGTCAATTTTACCATCTAAGTAAAGTGGATCTTTAACTGCTATTATACTGTCACCAACTCTAGTGCTGTTCTTTCTACCTGACGAAAAATTTCTATTAGAATATTCAAAACCAAATCCATAAGCAGAAAAATTATCATTTAAACTTTGTATTTTCTTTTTAAAGGTTTTATTTGCAAAACCTGCTCCTGCGTTATTCCAGTTGTTACTATACCAAATATCATTTTTATAAGTTGGAACACCATCTTCATCACTACCTACTCTACCTTCAAACTGGTTAATTAGCTCAAAAAAATCTTTACTTGATAACTCACCCGCTCTAGTCATTCCTAAAGTAGTGACTAAAGTATTATATTTAATCAAAGACTTGTTTTGATCTTCTTGAGCTTGATTAATAGATTCTTGTATTTTATTTTTCTCTTCTGTAGTTTGTGCAGCTTCTAATTCAGAGTTTAAATTTTCTAGTCTGTTAGAATAATATGATTGAGATTCCATTATATCTACTTCAGCTTGCTCAGCCGCTATAGGTCTATCTCCTTGCAAAAATTTATTAACATCTTTCAAGTTGGTGTTCATATCATATGGATCGCCCATAATAATGTCACCCTCATCATTAACATATTGATTTACGTATCGTTTAGCCTCTTCTTGTGGTACTATTTGCTTTATCTGATACTGATTTGGAACAGCTGTTGATTTAAATCCCTTAGGAACCATTGCGCCTGGATCAAGGTTTACTATAGTTGTTTTGTATTTTGTAGGTTTATTATAAATACCTAGCTTATCAGCTTCTTCATCACTAACCTCTACTTTTGCAATAGGATCTTTTGTTTTTATTTGGGCTATTTTACTTAATTTATATCCACCTTTGTCTATTTTGTAGCTTCTTAAAATGCCCTTTGCTACTTGCTCTTTGTTTTTATCAATAGAGTTAAATTCTTTTCTAAGAAATTGATAATCACCTAGATTTTTTCTATTTAGTTGATCTGAAATTATTTTTACTAATTCAGCGTCTGTTGAAGTTTTATTAGCTTCTATAGTACTAAACATAAAATCTTCAAAAGTGTCCTCAGAGTCTTTTAAATCATCACCAGAAGCGTCTAAAGTACCATAAGTTGATTCTATTAGCTCAGGTCTTTTTTTGTGACCTAGCATTTTATCAAGAGAGTCAGACCTTTTTACAAAATCTTTAATATTATTAAATTTATTTATATCTTCTAAATCTCCTTGAGCTTCTGATACTATTGCAGCTGCTGGAGGAGTTACGTCTAAAATATTAGGCATAGTTTTACCCGTAGCATCTTCAACAGTTTCTATTTCATAAGCATCAAAACCAGTTGGTGTTGGTTGTATAATTTCTTCTACTTCTAGCTTATTGTTTTTTCTTTTTTCTTTTCTTTTTTCCTTTTTAGTCTTCTCGTCTACATCAACAACTTCTTCCTCTTCAACAATAAAATTGTCTTCAGGTTTATATTCTTGCATTTTTAAAACAAACTCATCTTCTGATACTCCTTGTCTTAATAAATCATTAGCATATTCTTGTTGAGTCATTCTTATGTTTGATTAGATTGATAATAGCTTCTTAAAAATTCTGGATTTGTAAAATCTTTTTCGTTTAATTTATCTATAGATCCTTCAAGATATGGATCTGTGTAAAATTGTATATCACTTTGTTTAAAAGCTCTATATTGTTTAGAAAGAGCCATAGCTCGTAGTAATTCTTTTTCAAAAGAGGCATAACCATTAGAGAAACTTATAGGTGCAAAAGTAGCTGTTGCTCCAGATCCTTCTTTCCTATAATATGCTTCTGAATCATCTATTTCAGCTTCTGGAAATAACGAAGCTATTTCAGTACCTTGGTAATAAAGCTTTGTGCTTTGATCAGGAGAAGAGTTCATTGCGTTTAATAAATTTATAGCTAATAAATTCTCTTTATCAGCTCCCTCAAGCTTTGAATAGTTAGCTTTTATTGTTTTTAAATCAACTTTTTGATTATCTTCTGGCAAACCTAAAGCTTTATTAATAACTTTAAGATCATATTTTCTCATACCTTCTCTCATATCTTTATCAGCCACTGGAAAAGGATAAATAGTTATACCACCTTGCTCAGCTATACTTAGCATAGCTGCATCAACTTTAGTTGCTTTGGCTTCATTTAATTCAGTTTCAGTTACACCATAATTAGTAATGGATGTTTCACTTCCATAAGCTAATTTCATAGAGTCAACCATTAATCCTTTTGCTCTTTCTTTTTGCTCTGGAGTTCCTGTATAAATATCATTTAAAGGATCACCGTTAGGACCACCCATCATTTGCCAATTATTCTGAGCATAGTTATAACCAGGTATATCACCTTTTTTACTAAGCAAACCGCCAGCGTCTATCCATGCTCCAATTTCTTTTTTCATTACTTCATTTGCCGAATCAAAAGATTTTATAGTTTGCCTTTTAGTAACTGAAGAAGTTCCATTTTTTTCATTTGCGCTGCTATATTTAGAAACACCATTATAATGTGATTTAACTCTAGATTCCCAAACTGATTTTATCATGTCATCAAATGGTTTAGCTTTAGTAAGTCCCATTATAGAACCACCTTTTTCTGAAAGTTCTTGATATCTTTTAAAAGATATATTTATAGACTCAGTACCATTATTATATCTCACCATGGAAGTGCCGTCAGGAGATTCAGCTGGTGGAATAGTTGTAAATCTATTTGGATTAGATGAAAATACTATATCACTTTCCATTTGTTTTCTTAATTCCCACTGTGGTTGGCCATCCATTAACAATCTATTTTCCATACCTGCTTGCATCGGTAACGCAGTTCCATCAAACTTATAAGCTGGTCTATGAGACTCTGCTTCATTATTAAAAACAGTTGTTAGCACAGGTATTTCTTTAATCATTTGATCTGCCTGATTTTTCCACTCAATTCTTTCTTTTGATCCCTGGGGATATAGTGCCATTTGTTCAACGGCATATTCTAAGTCTATTTTCATAGATTGTTCAATACCACCTTCGCCAACCATATCTATAGCAACTTGCGTTAATTGGTCGTCAGTTAAATTGTTAGGATTACCTATATAATATTCACTATTAACATCTAATAACTGAGCTATAGAAGCTTTTCCATATTTATTAGTCTTAATACTTTTTACAGATATTTTACCATCTTCCGCTATTTGGTTTTGGCCATCTACAACGTTTCCAATTTGAGCAATTTGTGATTTATATTTTAAATCTTCTTCTCTTCTTTGAGCTTCAGCTGCTTTTCTTTTAATATCTCTTTTAAGATTTTCTTGTTCAGCTTTCATTTTAGCAGCTCTATTATCTTTCATGCTCTGCATTAATTGATCCTGAAACTTTCCTATTTCTTCTGGTATAATACCAAGAGATTTATCTAATACTAATCCTGGTTGTCTATAAGTTCCCATATTATTTTATTCTTTTAAAGTCAACATCTAGTTTAGAGTAATCAACCATGTCATATCCATCGTTACCAACTAAAACAGCTTCTTTAGGCACTTCGTTAGACATTACACCTTGATAAGTACCTTCTTTATTTATATAATCAAATTCGTATATATTTAATCCAGATTTTGATTTACCAATTTTACTTATATTTTTCTTTAATCTTATATCACTAGGCGACATGCCTGCGCTAGCATATGCTTTTGCAACATCTAAATCACTTGCGTTTTGGTTCATTTGCTGTCCCATACCCATGAAGCTGGTTGCAGCACCAGTAAAAGAACTCATAGCATTTTGTCTATACTGAGCTTCCTGAGCTTGGTTGTTATCATACAAAGCTTGTCTTCTGTCTAATTCCATAACATCTCTGGCTTCTTGAGCATTAAACATAATTTCCTTACCTCTACCTTGTAACTGTTGTACTCTAGCATTTTCTTGAGCTTGACTAGATTGTACTCTAGATTTTTCTGCAACTATTTGCTGTTGTAGTGCTTGTTCGCCTTGAGCTCTAAGCTTTTGATTTTGAGTTTCTTGTTGTTCTATACTAGCTGATATACCTTGTTTACTTTGAGCAGCTGCCTGTGCTAAAGCAGTGGCACCACCAGCGCCCATTCCACCAGATCTTAAAGTGTCTAAAGTATTTGCCAGTGCTTGATCTGTTTGTTGAGCCTGAAACTCCGCAGCTTGAGTTGCTACTTTTAAATTGCTATACGGATTTGTAAAAGTGTCTGATAAATCCTCAAATTGAAAAGAAGAAGCGTCTCCATAAGGATTAGTTATAGGCTGTCTATTATAATCAGTAATATTATCTAAAAGCCCTTGAGCATCGTTAGATGCATCATTTGCTCGCTTAGTTGCTATAATGCCATTAACTAAGTTAATCCCAGCTCCTACAGCCATTAATGCCATTCCTATTGCCATAATGATAAATTTTTAATTATTTTTTTCATAATTGTATTTTAAGATGTTTGAATAAAGTTTGAAGCTACAGAAAATATTTCTTTTTCACCGCCTATTTCAGTGGAATTGTCTGTAGACATTTGAACTGTAGCAAAATATCCTTTTATACCACTCATTTGACTTCCAAATATAACTTCACCAGGTCTTGGTGGATAAATTGAGTTTTCTGATAAATCAGTTTGCTTTTGCACTAAAGCAGCCATATATTTGTTTTCTTTTCTATTGAAACCAGCATAACTATATGGCGGCGCAATAGCTAATAAACCAGTAGCGCTTGGATTTAAAGATTCATACCGACCTTCAACATAGCTATATACTACAGTTGTTTCATCTTGAAAGCTACTGAAAACATTTTGATTATTTATAGTTTCCATAAAGTCTTCACCTTCTAAATCACCATTAAAAGATTTTATCTCCCAACCACTATCGCCTTCGTAACTAACTGTGTTAAAGTTTTTACTTAACAAAGGACTTTTATTAAATATAAATGTAACGCTAGAAGAATTATAAGGTTGGTTATACCAAAAACCTCTATTGTTTAACGAAATGTCATCATAATGTAAATAAAGATTTTTTATATTTACAGTGAAAAAAGCATTTTCAACACTAAAAATTCTAGTTGGCTTAAAAGAAAACCTACTAGTCCAACCATTTATGCTTTCGTTAAAGTTCAATGTTTGATAAGTTAACGTATCATTACTTATAAAAGAAGAATTTTGTTGCATTGAAATTAAATAATCATTAGAATGAATATCGTAACCTCCTTGAACTCTGCCTCTGTCAGGTGTTGTAAATCTCATTATAATCTCTGTTTTTAAACTCACCCGTTTGTTTAGTGTTATAGAAGTTTGATCAGCATTACCAACGGCTGGTTGAATTACATTAGTTACAAATAAATCAGTTGGATCTGGAAGAAAGTTTATTCCATCTGAGGAATATTGAAAACCACTACCTATTTGTAAATTCCCTGTTTCACCACTGCCTCCTTGTATGCTAGATGTGTTAACATTTATACTTAAAAAATCACCAGGTGAAGACTTAGATCTGTTAGCTGTTATGTAATAGTTTTTAAAGTTATTATCAATTTTTTTTAATTCATCCCTGAAATAACTAGTCATACCATACTTACTTATAGGTGTTAGACCATCTCTAGATAATCTTAGCACCACACTTCTATCTTTGTCTGTAAAGTATTTTTGAAATCCATAAACAGCAAATGATTCAGGATTTTGGCTTATTCCAAATTCACCTAAATAAGGTACTATTTGACCTATAACAACACCTGGAGGCAATGTGCTTGTACCACCCTCAGTTGTATATATTGTATCTTTATCTATTAAAGCTCTGTTAACTTTATTTTCTTGGAATATAATTAAGTTTGTGTCTTCAGCATGTAGCTTTTGTATAGAACCGCTAGCTGGATCTAAAGACCTAGTAATACTTTCTCCTATGGAAAAAATATTAGTATTATTAACACTTGTTCTAGAGCTGTAAACACCAGAATATATTAAAGAATTAAATCTTACTTCTTGAACAGGGTTTTCTTCGTCTATATATGCTCTAACTCCAAAATCAACAGTAGTATTACCATAACCACCTCTTATAGTAGAATCTTCTATATATAAATTATATCTTAAACCATTATTGGCTTGATTACTAAAGTCTTCCCAATAATTTACAGTGGCGCTGGTAACATTTAAACCTTGGTTACCTAATCCTTGAACCGCGTCGCCAAACTGAACAGGACCAGGGTTTGTTCCAGTAGTTTCAGAGCCAAGTAGATTTGGTATACCTGTTTGAAGTCTTTTAGTCCAAAATGAATTAAAGTATTTAATTTCTATTATAGCTCCCATATAATTATTACTTATTTTTATTATTTTTTACGAATTACGATATTGAAAATATTAAGCTTGTAAGTGATTCTGTTGTTGGGTACTCGTAAACAGAACCATCTCCACTAGCATCGGTAATTCTATATATAAGTTCATATGTTCCAGACCCTGCAGTAGCATCAGCTACAAAATAATTTTTATTAACGTACATTTGAATAGCACCTACGACTCCTGCATTTAAATCCACCACCTTACCAGAAACACCTTCACCTAAAGATAATGTGCTTACTATATCTACACCACTAGTTGTTTCTATACAGCTAACAAAACTCCACACTATTTCTTTGGTAGTTTCTATAGAAAAACCTCTTGAAAGATATCCATCTACAGTTCCTGCGGATGCGTTTACATAAGCTCCATTTCTATAACTAGGACTTTGTGCATTTGCTGTAGCAGCGGTACCATCATCACCCCAAAATGTTCCACCTACTCCAGCAACTATAGGCGTTATGCCCGTGTTACTTCCCGCATTAACAAGTACAGGAATTTCATTTTGGAGTGTTAGTGTTTCTGTAAAATTACTAATAACAGGGTCACCTCCTACAAAAGCAGGTGTTGAAGTAATGGTAATTGAGCATGTAAAATTTCTAATAGCAGAATCTTGAAGAAAAGTTTGAGGATTGTTTACTAAATATATTTTATAAATCGACACAGATGCGTTAGCGTCGTTAGATATTAAAAATTGACTGCTTACATCTGTTCCATTATTATCCATTACAGTCATAACTACTGAAGCTATTCTACTTAAAGGCACTTGTTGATTTAGAGCATTTATAGGTTTTAAAGATATTATATATGGGTCTATAGAAGCTGTTGGCACTAAATTGTTAACAGGTATAGGTGTTGATTGAGCTAACCAATAACCTTCAAACAAAGTAGTTGGAGAAGATTCTGTAAAATCATTATCTTGTCTTAATAAAGTAGAAGTAATACCTTCATCGCTATTATTTTCAATTAAATAATTTAATTCACTAACTAAACCAGCGGTAGATGTTTCCCAGAATATATCTAAATTTGATTCAAAAGCTTCCACTTCTATTACAGATAAATTATTAGGTGATAAATAACTACCATCAAAAAATCCAGCAGAATAATTAATTTGAGAATGGTAAATATTTATTCCCATGCCTGTGTTAACTGGATAACCAAAAAAGTCACTTACACCAGCATATGGTATTGTGCCAGCACCACCACTACTTAGTCTTCTTAAAGAATTTACATCAAAATAAGTAAAAGGACTTCTTCCTAGTGCATTTTCAGATACTACACTATATGGGTTATCTGCTTGTTTAAATATTGCTGTAGTATAAACTGTTTCAACTAGACTTACAGTTGTTACAGGTGAGTTAGTATTAACTGCTTGTCTTGATTCTTCATTATATAATTCATTAATGTTACCAACATAAACAACACTATCATAGCTATTACCTAAATCAACAACTCCAGTACATATATCAGTGCTAGATGGGAGCCAACCAGTTCCAGTAGGAGAGGTATCACTATTACCACTATAATATAAATCCCCAAATTGTGATATTCTAGGGTATAACTTTACTTCACTAGAGGAATAAGATATTTGAGAGTTAGACTCTGTTACAACCGTTGGTATCTTATTAATATTATCACCTATTAAAGAAAAAGAGGCTAAACTGTTAGTACCAGGAGCTATACCATTTAATGCCTCTGTTGATGCACCTTCATTAGGAAGTAATGGTTCACCGTTTATCATGGTAGGCATATATATATTATAGTACTGCTGTTGCTGTTGCTTAACAACAACTTTAAAACTATACCACCCTAAGTCGTTAGCTTCATTAACTCCAGCTATTGTTAGCTGAGTTAAAACTAAACCACCATCAATAGTAAAAGTGTCACCTAACTCATAACCCATGCCTGAGTTATTTATATTAACACTTGTTATTTGCCCACCAGAAGGGCCAGGACTTATTGCAGTCGCAACTATATCAACAGTTAACCCAGATCCAGAGCCAAACACATTAGTTGTAGCAACATCTTTTGAAGTCTTATAGCCAGCATTAAGATTTGAAACAAAACTATCAAAACTATTAACACTACCTAATAAAGTATATAAACCTGGATAACCTTGTAAGCCAGGTATTGATTTAGGTATAGTAGAATTCCAAAGCATTTTTAAGCTATTGCCTATCCAGTTCACTATATTACTTGAACTAGAGCTAACAACACCGCTTACTTCATTTCTTTTAAAATAACTAGAATAGAAAGTATCCCCACTAAACACACTATTATCTGTTACGTCTGTAGAGAACACAGGTGGGGCTAATATAACATCTGACTGCCTACCATACTTATCTGACAGCACAACGCCTACTTGATATATCCTGTTTTGTTTCAAAGTGTGATTAGGGTATTCTATACCTGACTTTTCAGAAAACTTTTGTTGAACCGTATATTTTCTACTAATACCAACACTATAATCTAAAAATTCAGGAGAAGTATGTCTATTTACAAAATTACCATAAATAATTCTATTTCCAGAAACCTCTTGACCTAATGCTCTTATAGGTACCACGTCTGAAGTTCTTGTAGCTTCTGAGCTTGGTAAAGTTTTAAAAGGTTTATCACCTTCCCATTTATATATGTAACTAGTGTCAGTATTTCCTACAATAGACAAGTCATCAGCTGAAATACTTTTTAATATTAACAAGTTTGTTGAAGCAGAGTCTTCGTATATTATGTCTATTTGTTTTATTTTTAAAACACTATTTATTTCACCTACTTGAAGTTGATTATTATTTACAATAGGCATAGGTATATTTATGTTTATTCTGTTTACAGAATTTTCATATAAAAAATTAGAAGTACTTATCCCAACGTTAGTTGTATCAGAATTAGGAGGTGATCCAGAGGTGACAAAAGTGTCATCTCCTTTTTTAAATCCAGCATAGTTATCACTATATAAATAAAAACCTTCTTGTTTTGGTTTAAATAATGATTGAGTAAATGGAGATATTAAAGAAGTTTCATTACTATCGTATATAAACCTATAAGCTAATCTACAAAATTTTTCTTTAAAAAATGATTCGTTTCCTCCAAAATCTTCTTCGTAATATGGGTTTCTAAAAGAAAAGCTCAATAAAGGTATTATCGTTCCTCCAGTTGTTGCTGATACATCAAAAATTGGCCACTGCCACTCTTTAACTGGGTTTCCCTTTTTATCGATTTTTCTAATACTTAATGCCATGTACTCGTTAGTAAAACCACCTCCACTGTTAGTTCCAAATATTTGATCTACAATGTAATCATCATCATCTTCATTCATTGCTGGCCAACTTACTTTCATGCCCGGTTGTATGTAATTGCAAAACCATCTTCTATAATAATATTCAGTGTTATTGTTATTCCCAAAATCATTACCAACTCCATAAGCATTTGATTCATTAACACGTATCATTACCAAGTAAGCTCCAATTGATTCTTGGTAGGCTGCAGCGTCTGGATCTGTTGGTGGAAGAGAATTAGGCCACATAAAAGGCCTAGGTAATTGATGATTGTTTGATACACCTAATAAACCTTGACTTTGAAGAAAATCAGGGTCATCGCCTTGGGTTTCGTCGTAATCCTGAAAAGTAGCTCTAAAAGTAGGTTTTAACCACTTCTCAGTAACATTAACCGCTTCTTGCTCTACCATTTTCAACGTTGCAGTACCTTGCCATGGTTGTTGAACTCCATTAATATCTAAATAATGAAAAGGTATATTACTTTTAAATTTCAATGGATTAGGCGGGTTGTAGACAGGTTGGTTATTTGGATTATTATCATCGGCTTTCCAAAGGGGCTGAGAAAAGCCTATTACTGAAGTAGTACCGCCAATAAAAGGTAAAGGTTGGTAAAGGTAATTTTTAATTTCGTTTTGGTAAGGATAAGTAAGTTCTGGATTAACTGGAACTGGATAAAAAGGATCTTCAACAGTTGAGATTAATTCAAATTTTAAACCAGGGTGAAGTTTCATCTTAGGAGTTCCACTAGTTATAGTACATTCGCTTTCAAAAAGCATTTGAGGATAGTTGTCTGGAGTAACTGTTGAACCCCAAGAAGTAGTTGTGGTAACTACAGATACTGTTATAGTTTCTTCACTATAAACTTTAGGTGACTCAAAAGGATAATATTTAGCTACAGAAATGTTTTCCTCTATAGTATAATAAGGATTTATATTATTAGATGGATTAACAATAGCTTTTTCTATATTTATCTGTCTTGGTTGATTTCTGTTATCAGTCCAAAATAATAAATCTTCTATTATATTTATACCAAATATAGGGTGAGTTTTTGAGAAATTTAAAAAACCACCAGCTACTAAAGATATTTGGGTGCCAGTTGTTATATCATAAACAACTATAGAACAATGAGAATCTTTACTAGCAGGATTGCTTAAATTGTCATTAGATGCGTCTACATAGTTAGTGAAAAATCCAAAAATTCTATTTTTTCCAGGTTCTTCTCTAAGACCTATTAACTCAACTCCAATATCAGTGGTGCTTATGCCAAAGTTTGGTAAAAGTTTATTTCCTAGTATATTTTCTAAAGAACCCACATCAGCGCCTTCAGAAGTACTAACTGTTACATTAACTGCATCTCTATATTCTCCTGCCGGCAATATTCTTGCGTCGAGGTCTTTGTTCATCTTAGACTTTATAAAGGTATTCCTTACTTCTGCCATAATTAACTTTTAATCCATTTAGATTTACCACGCATTACTTGTGTAAATTCTTCAAGTTTAACATTACTTAATCTTATTTTTGCATTTCTAAGTTTAGCCGATCTTTCTCTTTTATATCTTTGAACTACATATTCTGGAAAATTAGATCTAGTAGATATTATACTATACATTATATGCATGTATAGAGCATCCTCAGCTAGTTTAGGGATATGAGTATCCTCATCATATGCTAAGCCATCCGATATGTATTCTAGTATGATTAATTGATTAGCTAGATCAGAACTAAAAGCAAACACTCCTCTTCTTTCATCTATAGTAAACCAACCATTCTTTTGCGATGTCTCTGGGTTTAAACCGTATCTTTGGCCATAGGCCATTTTCCACCAAGCCCAATCATATACACCTTCGTTAGTAAAATCATTTGCGTTTATCTGCCCATTTAAATCTCTTTGATTAGCACTTTTCCATCTTTGATTAGTTAAAGATTGTTGAGCTTGAGCCGAGTTACCATACACATCTTGAATAGGTATACCAGCACTATCTTGCAATGGAACTTGTTCAGGATTACTAGTTAGTGTTGTTGGGTATATAACGTGTTTAACACCGAGCGCATCTATCCATGATAGCTGAACATAGTTTACATAGTCTTGTGGTAACACTAGCGAAAGACTAGGTGGTATAGTTAATTCTTGTGATTTAACGCTTCTTAAAGTATCATAACTAAACTCTTGTAAACCTCTTTTAGCATGAAATATAACGTCAGATCTTTTTACTCTAGGTATAATTTTATCAACACCTACATAAGCAACCATAAAGTTATTTACTATATCTTTTAAATTAACATATTGATAGCTTTTATAATTATCCCAAAGAGATGGATTTGTTAATTTTACAGTTATTATAGAGCTAGTTGGTATAGGTGTTACAACTGAATTGTAAGTATATACGGCGGCTGTCTGGCCAATACCAGCTGGAAGATTATAATCAACTCCATCAGAGTATCCTGTGCCTGGGCTTGTTAAAGTACCTGTTCCACTAGCACCTACAACACTTATAACAGCGTCATTATTACCTCCAATTAAAGTATATGTAACTGGATTTGCTGGTGTACCACTATAGCCAGTTCCAGCTATTGTTTGAGTTGCTGAAACAACTGGTTGTGAAGTTAAAGTTAAAATCTGAGTTTGAACACCATCTACTATAGTTGTAGCAAGTGATTGAGTTATATAGTATGGAGATAAAGTTGGATATTGCTCTACGTTATCTATAAATACTTTATAATTGTTATAAGATGTTGGGGTTGAAACAGCATCCCATATTAAAGGTGTCATTACACTAGGCCAAGTTAAGGCGTTAGTTGCTGTTCCATCTGGTG
>Ga0233412_10000574_pt1 | contig 20894 bp, 9 predicted proteins | sample Na_anoxic_4_MG_FD_180667 | JGI IMG/M metagenome (GOLD analysis project Ga0233412, IMG submission 180667) | Seawater microbial communities from Saanich Inlet, British Columbia, Canada - Na_anoxic_4_MG | ecosystem: Environmental > Aquatic > Marine > Inlet | place: Canada: British Columbia...
CGTTCACTTGCGAGTGATGGTGATGACACGGCATTCAATGACCTTAATGAGTCTGATGACGATGACTTCACTCCTGCCGAAAGAAGAGCGCACTTCATGGCGTTGTATAAGAAGTACAAGTTAAAGGGTAAGTTCCCAGCAGATCTTGATAGTGCAATTGAGCGCATCCATAAGTATGAGGAGGAGAACGGTATCGAACTGAGTGAATAACCACTCTTCGGATAGTATCCGTTGACAGACCCCAGCCCCGTAAGGTTGGGGTTTCTTTTTAAGTGTCCGTAACAATGCGTATCTTTGTTCTATGGTAACAGGATTAGACCTTAAAAGATTATTCGAGGACAAGATAGATAACAGCTACTCGGATTACGTTAGCGACCCTAAGATGCAGAGGGCGTTTGACAATGCGTTCCTGCGTGTTATAGAGAACAAGTACAGGGGTCTTGACACACAGAAGGAGTTCGATGAACTGTCTGAGCTTTTAGTTATTGACAGGGACGTTGTCGTTAATAACAATCGATTCAGAACAAAGCCCATCCCATTGGATTCTGTTGCTGGTACAACTTTTACCTTCTCAGCAGATCATAATCTAATTGCTGGTAATACGTTTACTGTTCAGGATACAGGAACGGGTAACGATGGTCTTACGTTCACTGTTGCATCTGTTACAAACACAATTGAGGTTGAAACAACTACCAGTGGTGTTCCTGTCACATCAAACACAGGTAGTGTCGTGTCTGAAGATATAATGCTTGAGGATTACCTACATATACTCGCCATGAAGGTGAATATGTATTCTTTACTTGAAAATGACACTGACCCTTTGTATAAGTTGTATAATGGAACTCCTGCTGTTGTTGAGTTCTTTAGACCTGCAAAGATCAGAACTTTCGATAGGGTGGCTGGGATCATATTGAATAACCCTTCTGGAACTGCATATGTAAAGCAGATATCAGAGTTCAAGTACGAGATATATTCAGATAAGGACTTACTCGTTCCATTTACAGTATTGAACGCCCCATCTCCATTGTCATCAATAAAGGCAGCGAAGGTTCATTCAAATTGGGCTAAATACCTACAGAGCGATAGGAGGATATCAAGGTCTGGTGAACCAACACTGATAAACCCAAGGTTCAATCAGGATAGAAACTTCTTCCTGGTACATCCACAGGATAAGGTTACTATATCGGTAAGTGTTGATTATATAAGAAAGCCAAATATAAGCATATTGGTAACTGACAATTCTCTTGACCTGTCGCTATTCTACAGCGAGACACTATTGAATAGACTTACGGATGAGGCTGTGAAGATGTTCTACCAAGAAGTAAGAGATCCTAATCAGTACCAAGTTGCGGATAGAGAAATGTTGGATAACCCATGATGGATATATCGGGAGACATATTCATAGAGTGGGAGGTCGATGCGACCTATGAGGAAATGTTTGAAGAACTAATATACGAGTACATTGAAAACCCTTGAGTGCATAGAATTGATACAGATGGCTGACGAAGGTGGAATCTTCACCGATGAGTCACGCTACGATGTAGGAACGATGCTTACAGTATTGAACGCTGCAAGAGCATTCGCTATTACCGAGATGTACCGTAAGAACAATAGGATTCATCCTAACTTCATACAAAGGGTTTACCCTGAGTACAAGGAGGCTATCCAACAGTCAGACTGTTACAACCTGTTTGAACTTCCACGTACAGTTGAGATAAACGACAAGATGGATGGTCTGATGTATGTAGGAAGCATCAAGGGTAATGAGGCTTATTCAAAGATACGTACACGTATGCAGTTGAACTCACGAAGAAATCAAAGGGTTCACAAACTGTACATGAACAAAAGGGTTCACTTTCTGTACGATGCAACAAGGGAATACCTTGAGATTCACGACCCAAAGGTAAAATATCCACTGGTAGAGGGTGTATTTGAGGATCCAACAAGTGTTCCTCAGTTCAGTTTTGATAACGATGAGTATCCTATTACCAATGACGCAATGAAGCGTATTGAAGACCTTGTGAGAAGGGGAACGATATTGGATTCTGTCAGGGTTCCTGTCAACAAGATATCCAACTCTCAGGATGATTCAAATGTACAACGTGACATTCAAACGAAATGATAGAGGTAGGTAAATACAGCATTGTAAGTTTACAGGAGGCGGTAGAATCAGCAAAGGAAATGTTGAGGCTACAGGATACTACCGAGTTCGATGGATTCCTACTACGTAAGGCTGACGAGGCAATGCGCCATATCGGTGATGATACGACCTACGCAAAACGTGCCTGTACGCTTGATATCATAGATGGTCGTGCAAAGCTTCCAATGGGATTCATAAGACTGCTTGGTGCAAGAATGTCCGACTCCAATGGTAACTGCTTTGAGCAACCATACCTTGACCTTCCATACCTTACAGACTGTGGGTGTGAGAACATTGCAAGCATTAATAACGGATTCAACAACCCATTCCAAATACAAGAGGGATATATCGTCTTCCACGCACCTTCAGACCTTGAAACGGAAACAATACGTATCGCATACATCTCAAGGAGCGTGGACGATGACGGGTTAATGCTGATGTCTGAGAGACACGAGAGAGCGATTGAGGCTTATCTGTGCTATCAGTTCACACTGAGTTTCTTTGAAAACTATCCTGTCAACATAAGACAGGAGTACAAGAACACTTGGAAGAATCAGAAGCAACAACTAAAAGGCATGAGTCAACGTGAGAGATTTGAAGAGAACAAACGTGAGATAGCCGCCATTCTAAATGCGTGGATAACCTCGGATAGAAACGATAGATAATGAGTGATCAGCCAGTAAGATTCAATCCTGTCGGCAACATGGATAAGGACAGTGATCCTCGCTATGTCCGACAAGGAAACTACACAGACGCAAAGAACATTCAGAAGCTTACCGAGAAAGGTGGTACTGGAGGTGCTGTCATACCTGTTAAGGGTAATGAGTACGCATTTACGTTAGGAGATGTACAGGCTCAGAATAAGAAGTACAGAATAAAGGAAGGGGTAACAGTATCATACGAAATAGGAGAGGTATCGTATCTGAATAAATCAGGATTCCTTAGATTTCTATCTGTAACAATTCCAAGTTTACCGTATGTCAATAATCTTGTTGTTGGCGGAACAATCATAATAGACGGAGCATATCCTGCTCAATTGAATGGCACTTGGACCATAGTAGGTCTGAATGGTAATACCATAGACCTTCTTGTTCCTTTGAATACTGTGCCAGCAATTACTGTAACACCAAATGTAAGCGGTGCTACGGTTACATCTGGAAACTATGAGATAACATTCCTGACAATGAATCAGAACCACGAGATACAAGTGGTTCAAACTCAGGGTGATATTTCAAGTATATACAGTAACCTACAATCATCTCCATACGCTGCACAATTCACATTCACGTTAGGATCTGATTACGTTGATGTTGAGCTTAACACTTACGACTACTACGATTACTACATAAAGTCTACAGGTGATGACAGGCTTGACATCTTTGCAACACAAGAGGCTATTCCAGTAAATCTTTCAGGTGGTCCTATAGCAAATGGAAGTTACGACATACTCGGACATCTTTTCATCACATCTACAACTATTGAGAAAGAACCAAAGGAGCTTGATTTAAATGTTGTTGGTATAGGTCCAATAGCATCAAACCCAAGTCCTCCACCTTCCCCGATATTCGGAAGTCCTACGTCTATTACGTTTTCAACAAACCATGACTTCCAAATCGGGGAGTGGGTTGGTATATCAGGTTCAAATGCAAGTTGGTTGAATGGTACTTTTCTTGTGTCAGGAATACCAACACCTAACCAAATAGAAATCATAACCGACACTGCTTTTGGTGGTGTTCATGGCACATTTACTGTAGGTGACGAGGTGATGCTCAGAAACCCACAGTCTATCGGTGAGATAGGAGTGGCACTGTATGACTACGATGCTGACACATGGTCTTACACAAGACTTCTTAGAAGTATTCAGTTAAACTTCCTTACAAGCAAAGCCAATGATATTACAGGAAGAGACGATGTAAGAAGAAAAACGCTTTACTACACGGACGATTACAATAATAGAAGAGCGTTCTACTACTACGGTGAGTATATTCAGGATGGAGCTTTGGCTCATATCAATCCTAACAACTACTACACCTACGACAACATAGATGAGCAGAACGAGGTTTCATCAAACTCTATTGAAGCAACTGTAAGACTATCTGAGCAGGTTCAGGGGGGTGCATTGAAGGCTGGTAACAAAAGATACTTCTGCTACCTTGTTGATTACTTTGGTAATAGAAGTGCTTACTCAGCGATAAGTAATGTTGTAAGTGCATATCAGGGAACGCCAAGTGGAACTATTTATGGCAACGAACCTACCATAAACACAGGTAAAGCCAATAGGCTAATAATAGAACAGATAGATACTCAAAAGTACGAGTACATAGCACTTGGGTTTATCGATTATGTAGGAGAGGTTGTTACGGCATCTACACTTCCAGAGCGTCAGATTACGAGTAGGACAATGATTCTTGACCACTTTGGTACTGAGCCATCGTTCTCTGTAGACCTTGCTACAATTACTGTAAGCAATCTTAATGTTCCTAAAAGAGCATTGAACGTAGACCTTATAGATAATAGACTTGTATTCTCAAACCTACAGGAAGACCCAAAGCTTGACCTAAGACCTTGGAGTAAGACATTCAAGCATAGAATAAAGCAGAAGTGGGTTACAGAATCAACTAAGTTTCAGTTGGGAGAGTACCAGGATGTGCAGGTTATCCATGACAATCTTGGCTATATGATGAACGAGACATACCGATTTGGTGTGCAGGTTTATTGGAAGAAGTCAGGAACGTGGTCAGAAGCCTCTTGGATTGATGATATTAAAATTGATTTTGATTCAACAAACGTGACAAATCCTCAAGGTGAAAACAGAAGGGATCAGTCTGGAAACGACATACTCACAAACTACGACCTAAATAATACTATAAATAGCGGTGACTTCTATAACGCACAGCCACTTGATGGAAATTACACTGACATACAGTTTGAAAAAACATTTGGAAGAGTAAAAATTCCTTACGTTGAGTTTTTTGGGTTTAACTTGAACTTTGAAATAGACGGAACTCCTATCAGAAATCTAATCAGCAAGATAAAGATTGTTCGTGCAGAGTGTATTCCTGAAGTTATTGCCACTGGACCAATAGTAATGTCTGTCGGTATGGGTAGCCCTGCTGGAGATGGAGTGTTGCAGCTTACAGGTAATCAGGGAGGTAATCTTGATACTGGTTATGTAACGCCAAATATTACCACCTCTGATTACTTAAATTTATCCTACGGACCAGCACTTGGCGATATAAATATTGGTCAAACATTTGCCGAAAAACAGACAATTAAAAATCCATTATTCCCAATATCATATGGCATAAACATAGGTGACTTATATGTTCCAATAGTTACGTCAATAGGTCTTACAGAAAATGATAATGATGAAAAATTTAATTGGAGGAATTTTGAAGGGGTCTTTCATGAGTACCCATTTGCATATGGAATACCATCTCAATCAGGTCCAAGACCGTTTGGCGCACTTGCTAATATGCAAGCAAAAATAATAGACGTAAGGAGTTGGAATGCTTACAAATTTTATGCTGATTCAGATGATTACTTTAATAGTTTAAATCTTAACTTTATTGTAAACCCACCAACTTTTGCTGTTTCAGGGCTTCCTAATACCCCTGCGGTTACTGAAAATTCAAAAAGGGTTTTTTACTCTCCAAATCTAAACCCTCAATACATTATTCAAAATTTAGGTTATCCAGACTTTGAATTTAGAGGTGATCTTGTAATGCATAACGTAACCCCTATGTATGGTTATGGAGAAGATGCAAATCCACCTTCTATGCAGGGAGGTTTTACGGGAAGGCATGGTCAGCCTTTTGGAACAAAAACAAGAATAGGAAACGAAAGTTCGGCAAATATAGCCGAACAACCTTTTGAAAGTGTATTATATAATTTCTATCCATTTTGGGTAAATAGGAGGATAGCTACATTTTATTCTCCAGATATTTTACTTGACAACGAAGCAGAACCTACAGGAGGTGAACTTATTGTGTTCGGAGAATATAGGTTGAACAAAACCCATGTTGGGGATAAAGCGAATGGGCTTTTTGTAAATGCAGCTTCTTGTTTTTCTGGATACTCTGAATATACTGTTGAAGGAATGGGTGATTCTGTTGGGGATTACGATAGATATGATATAAATAACTTATTTGACATTGGAGATGGAGGGGCTGATGAAATATACCCTGGTGCTTCTTTTAGAAAGGGTTATTCCGCAAATTGCAAAAGTTGGGTTAGACCTTACGCTGAAAGATGGAAAAGAGAATACACTAAATACAATAACCTTTGGTTGAATCCAAGGTCTATCGTAATGCAGGTAGATGGTAATACAGATTCATCTTTAAGAGATGGTCTTACAGGTATTGAGGCAAGAGGGAAAAACACAGACTACGGTGTTTACTATGTACAGATGTACCAAGAGAACATAGGAAAGTACGGTGGAACAGGAGACTCTACGTATATTGATACAGGGTTTTCAATTAAGATTGATGACATTACAGATACAAATGGTATTGTAAATCAAAACCAAATAAATGTCTTTGGAGGAGACACGTTTACTCAGTCTACTTATTTAGCCACAAGAAAAATAAACCCAACACTAAAACCAGACTCTGGCTGGGATTCTGAGGATTTTCAAGTAGGTACTCCAGGTTGGGGTGCTGGAATGAAGTTTTACTCTCAGAATAGGGTGAACTCTCAATTAAGAATAGATGATCAAGACTCATTTCTTTACCCTAAATCAGTCACAGACCAAGCGCAATGGTTGCAAGAAGACGATTTGGGATTCGGTAATGATTTTAGATACAACGAGTCGTACACTCCTGCAAGTGGATTTCTTTCTTACAATTCAATAAACGACAGACTTATTGACCAACAGGTAGACCTGCCATCACGCATAGACTACAGCGAGAAGTATGAACAGAACACACTTGACGATAAGAACCAATCGTTCCTGCCACTTAACTTCAAAGACATAGACCAAGCATTCGGAGAGATAATCTCACACAAGAATGTAAACGGAGAACTGTTCACCCTACAACCAAGAAAGTTCCAAGCACAGTTTTTCAATGCGTCAGGAACGCTGCAAACAGAATCAACGGAAGGTCTTAACGTAGTAATCGGTGACGGTGCTGTTCTTGCAAGGGACGGTCAAACACTATCATCATACGGATCAGAACACAAGTGGTCTGTTATCAAGGGTAGGAGTCCTGGCGGTAAGGATGTGCTTTACTGGTACAACCAAGAGTCAAAACTCATCATGCGCTTCGGTGCAGACGGAACTGTTGTTCTTTCTGACGTACACGGTCTACGTTCATTCCTTGAGAATGATGCACGATGGGTTCAGGGCAAGGATACTCCATACGCAGGTGACGGTGTGAGAGTTGTATGGGATGATGAGTATAAGGAAGCCATTTGGACTTGGAGGGGTGTCAGGAAAGTTTCCAAGTATGTTGGTGGTAGAACTATTGTGGTAGGAGCTGTAGTTGAAAATACGAACGCTCCTTCAGATACATTTGATAATATTCCTAGACTATTCAGATGTACCGTAGAGCATAACAGCACCCCAAACTACGAACCTGGTGTAGGGGCTAATTGGGAACAGGTTTGGGAGCAGATCGATTACAATGATGAAGAGTATTACACTTGGTTCACGCTTGCATTCAACGAGATGACAAACGGATTCTCATCGTTCTACTCACACCATCCAAAAATTTACTTCCCTTGGAGAAACAAGTTCCTATCTGCTCACCCAACTGAGGAGAACAAGATATACGAACACAGAAGAGGTGAGTACACTACTTGGTACAAGACCGAGACAGGAGAACTGTCTGAGGACGCATACATTGAAGGTGTTGTCAATTATATGCCTGAGTCAAGTAAGAAGTTCGTGGCTACTCAGGTTATCAGTGACAATGAGCCTGACAGAATGGAATTTGAAACCAAGCGTCATAAGAGTTATCTTGTTAAAGGAGAGTTCGATGATCACGATGACCATTGGAGAAGCCCGATCAAGAATGACACTACAGGTGGCAACACTCCTGACGCAGACACGGAATCCCTTACAGGTGATTACATTAAGGTCAAGTTCTTCATAACCAAGAAATTATATAATAGACTTTACAACTTCGTCATCAAGGTGCGTGAGAGATTGCGTGTCTACAGAAAGTGATTATTCCTTAAACAGTGTAAATTTCGTATCTTTGAATCATGTCTAATTTTAAAAATTTAAAGATTTGAGCTGGATTGGAGCCATTGTCCAAGGCGTAAGCGGTGCTATTCAAATGGGCGTTTCGATGGATCAGCTATCAAAGCTACCATCAGCACAGACCTTCTCGCCAGCCACAGACCTTGAGACAGCCACATCGATGGCACGTAGAGCAGCCCAACAGGGGATGACTCCACAAGAACGTGCTGCTGCTGAACAGGCGATAGGTACTGCACAGAGCAGAACGCAGAGAGCAATGGAGCAGCGTGGTCTTGGAAACCTTGCCGCTGCCGTATCGCAGATCAGAACAACTGAGGCACTGAACCAGTTAGAGGCTCAGAACCAAGCCATTAAAAGGCAGAGTCTTGGACAGTATGCAAGTCTCGCTGGTCAGATGCAATCCATTCAGAATCAGAACATTCAGTCATTCAATCAAATGCTATATGCACAGCAACAGGCGTTAGGTCAGGCTGCACAGGCAGGGTTTAAGAACCTTGCGGGAACAGGAGCCACTATCGCAGAGGCTATTGAGGGTAAGCAAGCTGTTGAGGATAAGACGTTTGAGGGTACTACTGGTGGACAAGTAACAACTGGTCAGATGGGTGTTACGGACACTACTTCCCAACAACCCGTTCAAACGGATTATATTAGCGGATACCAAGCACCATCAACATTCTCATCAATGCAAGGCACAAGCCTTGGTCAGTTCCAAGATGTTAGTAATGTTGGTCAGAATTTGTATTCACCGAGCAGCCAAATTACAATGTCAGGAACCGAATCTATTCAGCCAATGTCTGCTTCAGCAGGGTTTGGTACGACTGATTATCTAAATGGGTTTAACTTTCAACCACAAAATTTAGGTTTTTCTAATTATTCAGACAGTTCATTGAATTGGGTTGATGAAATTTATCCAGAATAAACATGGCAAACGGACCATTCGGAAATCCTTTAAGTACAGGCATCGCTCTATCTTTCGAGGTAGACATGACACCCTACAGACAGATGCACGCCAGAAAGATGGCGAACATAGAGGAGAAGAAAAACGAAAGAAAGAAGCAACAGGCTGAACTTCAGGGTATTCTAAAGAACATAACGGTAGATACGAGTAAAGTACACGAGCGTTACAAGGATGACGCTATGAACGAGTACGCTGCAACTATAAATGATGTGATGTCATCATTCAAGTCGGGTGATGTTGCGGGAACATATCAAAGAATAAATAAGTTCAACAATCAAATAAACAGCTACGTAGCAGCTACTCAGAACTTCAACGACTATGTGAAATCAAAGGGAGAAAATACGTTTAGAAACGATGCACTTATCAGCGCGATGAACAATGTGGAAGGGGTGTCTGATGATAGGTTGATGGAGATGTATCAGAATGATATAGACTACTCAAAAGGTCTGTTCAACTTCACGGTTATAGATAGACCAGACCTGATAGGTCACTCCAACAAGGTTCTTCAAGGTGTTGAAAAGCAATTATCTACGGACGATGAGGGTAAATATATAAGAACTGGTAAATTCGGTCCAAAGGGGGCTGAGTTGTATCAAACATCTATTCCAAACGTAGAACAATTCATAACGGAGGAGTCAAATTGGTTAAAGAGTAGTGCGGGTGGTAATCGTCTATTAATGGAGTATGGTGGTATAACACCAGCACAACTCGATGAAAGACAGGTAGATGGAAGACAGTTAAGAGATGTTCTTGCAGAGGATTATGTTAGAAAGAACCTTTCAAATAAACTTTATGGGGAAGCGAAGGAATATCCGTACAAACCTGAATCTAAAACAGGTGGCGAAAAGACATTTGAAGAAAAGTATCGTGTTGAAAAAACACCAACATTTGTAGATATAAAGGTTGATCAAAACTCTGGAATACCAGCGAACAGTAAAATGATTTCAATTCCTTTTAATGCTCTTCACGATGTAAATTCTACAAAATGGGATTACAGAAAGACAATTGAAATATCTGATAATTCATATGAGATGGTTCAAGGAAATACTATAAGAAGACCATCTAAAAGAGGTCCTGGTGTAAAGGAAATGGGAGCTGTGCCAATGGGTATATATGCTCTTCAAGGACCACAAGATAAAAGAGTTTATGCTGGTTATCTGTTTACAAGGAAAGAAGGTAGCGGTCCAGACCGTAACGTAATGCATTATCAACCGCTTGATCCAAAAAGTTTAGACCAACAATATGTAAGGGAGTTCATTGATGCGTCTGGTATTTCAGTTGATGATTATATTGAATACTATGATGCAGTAGCTAAAAAGGCAGGATTTCCAGTAAGTAGTTATGGTGGTTCTTCTACGACAGGAGCAACACCACCTGCATCAAGCGGAGCTAACACCCCATCATTCCAACCGAATTAAAACAAAATGATGTCACATAAATAATCCATAATGGAGCAAGATCCAAATTCACAGAATCAAGAAGTAGATCCTCAGAGAAATCTTGTAACTAAACTCATAAATCATTATGAGCCAAACGTGGAGGTTACAGATGACTACTATAAGTCGATATCTGAAAAGTATCAAGATGTAGATACGCTTGTAACTAAACTCATAAATCATTATGAGCCAAAATCTGAAGTAACAACGGATTATCTTAATGGGCTTTACAGTAAGTATGGTGTAAAAAAAAAAGAGAAGACCGAACCGACTCAAGAAGTTCAGGAAGTTCAAGAAACTCCTACTCCTGTCGTTTCAGGTGTTTCGGAAGAACCTACACCATCTCCTTCAGTTGGTCAAAAGCCTAAGAAATCAAGCGGGTACGGGTTAGACATTTCAAAAATAACCCCAGAGATAATATCCCTTGAAGAGGATGAGGCTATTTCATTCTTAAAAAAGAACTATTCTCAATTAGGATTTCATTTTGAAAAAGCTGGTATTGGAGATGCTGTTCGTGTAAGCAGGGATGGCAACGAAGAAGTGTTTGATTTTGACCCATGGACATCATCGGGAGAAAAATCAGAGGCTGAAAGATTAAAGAAGTGGATGACAGAGAACTCAACTCAGGATGAGGTTCTACGGGGTAAACACGCTTTAAAGGACTACACAGACCCATCTGAACTTCAATTGAATGTATCAGATGTTGTTCCTACCGAAGAAAAAGAAGTAGATTCATTTGATAGAGCGTATGACCAATTCTCAGGTCCATCACAGAAGCTAATGGTTTCTGGTGTTGACGCTGATGCTATCAATGAATTGAACAGACAAAAAGAAGAGGAAGCCAAGAAGAAAGAAGCCATGAGGATGGCTGTTGGTAAAGCAGACGGAAATGTTGTACAAGAGGTTTCTGGATTTGAAGAAGGTATTGCCCCTGGTCAAGACATCATCATATCGAATAAAATAGAAGCTAAGAAAGCCAGGTCATCTGAATCTCATTGGGAAGGAGGCGATAATTATTACGCAAATGTGTATTTGAATTATCTTGATGAGACAAGCCCCAATCAAGCAAATGACCTTAGAAGTAGAATTGAGAACGATAAGAACTTCTTCGATAAAGAAATGGCTGAGTTTAAGTCTCCGTCTGCTGAAGTTGTAAGAGGTGGTCTTGACATAGCACTTGGCGTGACTCAAGAGGACTATGTAAATGCAAGCGAAAAAGCTTCAGGAATAGTTGATCAGATAACAGAACTTGAACCACAGCTTTCACAACATCTTGAAAGAATAGATGGCAAGAATTACAATGGAACTCCAGAGCAGTTTCAAGAGTATTCAGATCTGATAACACAGATAAATCAACTGTCTGAATCTCAGGAGATGAGAGAACTCAGGTCATCTCTTGATGCTCTAAATTCAACATACAGGGATTATGAAACCAATCCTGACGTAAACATACTTGACGCATACGAAACAATAAAGGACAACTACCAAAGGCAGGTAGATGCTGCTTATTACAAGAACAGTTTTATCTCTGACATTCTTACACCAATTACTGATGGTGTTATGAGAAGTGGTCTTGGTCTTGTTTCAAATGTCACAAGTTTTGTTAACAATCTTAACGCTGATAACGAGTGGGGTACTACCGATGACATAGACGCTTGGGCTAAAGGTGCTGCTGATACCTATGACCTTAGGAATCCAGCACCATCAAAGTTCTCAAGAGACTTTTATGAAGAAGTGACTATTGTTGGTGATTATGAAGTTGAATTAAAAGGAGGTAAGCCTACAGGCAGGGTGTTCGGTTCAAATGGATACTTGGCTCAAACAGATGTTTCAGAAAACATACTGAAGCAGTACAATAAAGACCCTGAATTATACGACAAGGAAACAAATTGGAATGTAAGGTCTGGTCTTTACACAAGTACGGAGGTTGGACTTGATATGGTCATGGGGCTAATGCCTGTTGCTGGTGTGTTCGGTAAAGGATTTAAAGCAATTGGTGCTTCAGAAACATTAGCTGCCACGCTCGGAATGTCTTCAGCTATTGTCATTCAAAGTCAGGACGAATTTGTTCAAATGGCAAAGGATGCTGGTGCTAATGACCAGGAAGCTTTGGCTTTTGGTATGGCTCAATCTGCGGCTATTTCGGCTATTGCGGCTATAAACCCAATAGAAGCAAAGGCATTGATGAGAATGACTGGTGCTTCCCAAAGGTCAATTGCTAAAAAATACGTACAAAATATTGTTGGTGGCATGAGTAGAAAGGATGCTGCCGCAGAAGTTACAAAAAGAACATTGAAATCCACTATAAGTAAATTACGTGCTGGTGGTAAGGTTGCATTAAAAGAAACTGAAAGGCTTGTGGGGGCTGGAGTAAGTGGAGGTAAGGCGGTATTAAAAGAGGCTGGAAAGGAAGGGCTTGAAGAGACTCTTGAAATCCCTGCTGGTGACATCATATCTAACGGATGGCAAACTGTTGGCGGGGTTAATACATATTCAGAAAAGGATATTGCTGAGTATATAAACACATTCTTTCTTGCAGGGGCAGGATCATTGCCGTTTGCTTTTTTAGGTCTTGGGGGTGATGCTAAAACAAGCAGCAAGAAAGAACTCACCTATTCCGCAACTCAGAACATAGACACTGTAAGAAAGCTGTTTGAGGAGAATATCGGTAAGAAGATAAAGGACGCAACAGGGAAAGAAATTGAACTTACTCAAGAATACATAGACGAGCATATCGGTCAACTTGAGGAGTTGAATAAAATGTCTGAGGTATATTTCTCAAATAAGAATCTAACAGAAGCTGATAAGATTGGCATCACAGACCTATTATCAAGAAAGAAATCACTTGAGTCAAAAGCAGTAGATGACGTTTCAAAAAAGGCGTTTCAATCTACGATTGATGATATTGACGCATCTCTTAATGAGTACTTGAATAAAGGTCCTAAAACTCCTTTCTATGTAATAAACGGCATTGCAATGAACAAGCAGCAGGTAGAAGAAAGGCTATCTGATGAAGATTGGGTTTCAGGTCTTAAAAACGGAAGATTTGATGTTCGTGTTAAAAACGACAAACAAATGCAGGAGCGTTTGAATAATGTCGTTAATGGCAAGAAACAAAAAGGAAGACTTACTAAGTTCACCACTCCTCAAGACGGTATTATAGGAGAAGTAACCTATGAAGACGGAACAAGGAAAGAACTTACACAGGAAGAGTATGATGCGCTTGAAAAACAAGAAGGGCTGTTTGATATAGAGACAGGAACGCAGCCAGTTGCTGAACCCGTTCCTACCGAAGTGGTAGCAGAAGAGGCTGCGCCTGCTGAGGGAAGGACGTTAGCTGAGCAAGAAGAAATACAAACCCTTATAGATGTCATTGACTTAGATCCTAAAAATCCAAAAAACGATAAGTATAAAACGATTTTAAAAGACAAGTATGATTATGATTATAACGACCCAAGTGTTAGATATAAAGAAGAGATATATGTAATTAACAAAGGTGTTGAGTCTAAAACAGTAAAAACTAACAAGGGAATAGAATTAACTATAGACAAAACCAAGACAGGTGGATTAGATAACTCTATGACTATAACCGCTTACGATTCAAACGGAAACATTGTTGGATCGGCAGGTTTCAATGTTGATATGTCAAACAATACATTGAGGGTAGGCGGAGCTGCTGTTGATGAAAACAAAAGAAGACAAGGAATATACTCTTCAATATACGATGAGATAGAAGCGTTTGCTAATAAAAATAACCTAAAAATATTAGAGGTAGGAAGATCTGAATCAGCTAAAAAATTTCACGAATCACGAATAGGAAAACAAGAAAAAGATGCCATTCAAGAGCAAGCAGCAGGTGAAGTACCTGTACAGCCAGAAGCCAAAGCTGGCGAAAAAGTGGAGGAAGGAAAACCCCAAGCAGAACCTGAAAAGCCTACCGAAAAAGGTAAAGAAGAAGTCAGTGAAGAAGAAGTAAACAAGGTAGCTGATACGACAGGAACGCAGCCAAAGAACATACGTGACCTGTACAACATAAACAGGGATATGTTCGGTCAGGACAGGGTTAAATCACTTGCAAGTGCCATAGTAATGGACATGGCAATAGCTGTAATGGCAAAACGTGCAGGTATCTCTAAGTCTGAAATGTACTCAAGGCTACAGTTCAAGAAAGCTGAAAATGTTCCTGACGGAGTAAAATTCCAAGTTGATGCATGGCATGGAAGCCCTTATGAGTTTACCAAGTTTGAATTATCCAAGATAGGAATAGGTGAGGGCGCACAAGCATTTGGTTGGGGATTGTATTTTACGGATTTGAAGGGTATTGCTACTTATTATGCTGAATCAGTAGGTTCAATTAGATCCAATACTCTACCATCTGTATTTTGGTCGAACTCCGTAAGCTATTTTAAGATTAATGGCATTGATATTAAAAACCCAATAATACAGCAAATAGCAGAAAATATATACAAAGCCAAAAATGTTTCTAACTATGTTTTCGATGTAAAACATGCAAAAAACATATTAGATAATCTATTGAAAGGTGATGGTTTATTTGGCTTCAATCTTGGGGAAAACCTTACGCAGAAACAATATGACGGGGCTATACAATTCTTAAAAAATTATACAGAAGGCGGCTCTCCGTCTATTGAATTGATAATAGAAGATATTCCAAAATACCTATACAAAGTATCTTTACACAAAGGTAAAACGCCTGACCAATATACTTATTTAGAGTGGGATAAGGGTGTTGACAGGAATTTAATCAACTTAATTAAAAGTAAACTAACTGATGAACAATATAAAGATGGTTTTTTTGACACAGTTGAATCACTTGGAATCTCACAAGAGCGATACATAAAAGATGGGGAAACGCTTTATAATGCTTTGACCATCGCTCTTGGTTCAGATAAAGCAGCATCATTATTCCTTCTTGAAAATGGCATTGACGGCATAAAATACCCTTCTGAATCTGTTTCTCGTGGTGCAACATCAGATACTGCAAGAGCATCTAACTACGTTGTATTTGATGAAAATTCTGTAAGTATAGAAGAGGTGATAAAGTTCCAAAAAGACGCAAATAAAGCCCGTGGAGCAGCCATGGTGAATATGGATGGAACTGCTGTGATTTATGCTATGACAGACCCGAACGTATCCACTCCACTGCATGAGATAGCACACGTATTCGAGCATTACCTTACAGACGCAGAGCGTAAGGCTATAATGAAATTTGCAGGTACGAAAGAATGGGGTATTGAAACCTCTGAGAAATTTGCAAGGGGTTTTGAAAAGTACCTTGCAGATGGTATTGCTCCTACCGAAGAATTACAGAAGATATTCGACAAGTTCAAACAGTGGATGCTTGACATCTATAACGGAATAACAGGTTCTGACATAGACATTCAGTTGAATGATGAGATGCGTGACATCTACGACAAGATGCTTGGTAAAGAGCCTGTCACTAAAAAGACAGAAAAAGAACTTTCAAGAGAAGTAACATTTACTAACATCTATGACATCATAGAGAAAGTAAACAAGAAAACTCCTAAAAAAGCCAACCCTAAAGAAGTAAATAAAAGAGCTTACAGGGATGCATACAACTACCTTCTTAAAAGTGATTGGTTTGCGAGTGCAACAGACATAGAACAAACGGAGGCAATTGATGACCTTAAAAAACTGACTGGGCAAAGAAGAGAATCATCTCCAAGCGCACAGAAGATACTTGGCATTGATACCACAAAGGAAAAGATATCCGTTGATCAGAAAACTGTAAGAGGTTGGATGATGAAAGACCTTGCTGAAGGTTACAAACTTGGTAAGCGTGATGCTAAAAAAGTGATGGCAGCAATGGCAACACTTAAAACTGGTCTTCAAAGAGAACTTGTGGCAGCAATGCGTGAGATACAGTCAAGTGGTAAAATAAGTAAAAGACAAGTTGACGCTATAGTTAACAAATTCCAAAAGACGAACGTATTCAACCCCGATGCTGTTGAGTCATTCCTTAACTATATTCAAAAGGTTGTTGACAAAGCTGATCATATTGAAGCTATAAATGAAGCAAACTCTACAAGAAAGCAGATAAAGAGAAGAATGAAGAACAAGGATGTTGATAACAATCTTGTTCAAGCAGCAAAGGAGTTCGCTAAGATAAACCCAAATAAGGTTGATGATATAGACGCATACAACCAATTGGCTGCTAAAATAAAGGAGGGTCTTGGTTTCTCTATGAACAGTAAGCAGGGTGTTAAATTCAGGTCTGCATTCGATATATCAACTGTTCAGCAATATTCAGAACTTGAACTTAAAAGACAGAAACTTGCATCGGATGCTGCTTTTGAGGAAATGTTCAAAGAAATGTTTGAGTCTGATTTCGGGATGACCGTTTCTGAAATGAGAGATTTCTACGGAGAACTCGAAAATCAAGATACTGTAGAGGATAAAGAGAATAGAGCAAAACTTGCAATGAGTAGTGCTGTAAAGGCTTTTGATACCTATTCGGCAATTATAAACGAAATGCTTGAGTCAGGAATAGACTCATTCACTGGTGAAAAACTTGACATTGATGAGAATACAAAAAGACTCATCAGTGAGTTTATGGAAATTGACATTACAAAACTTCCACTAAAGGATGCTATACGGGCAGTTGACGCATTGAATAATTTCGTTACAAATCAAACAACTGGTGGTCTTGAGTCAATTGTAAGAAGGTATAACGGAGAAAAAAACGTAGAGAATCTTGTTAAACAAGGGGTAAGATCATTCAAGCTAAAACTTCCATTCGGTTCTGGAAAAACATTTCTAACTAAAATTGTAGAATCATACATTAATGCGTTCGCATCGCTACCAAACCTTATGGATAATCTTTTTGGAGGTGTTAGACAATCACTGAAAGTTGAAAATGCTATTGGGTTCAGTGACGTAATCAACGGAAGGGCAAAAGCAATTAAGAAAGCAAATCAGACACTTGAAGAGTTCTTAGATAAGTTTGAGAAAAAAGAAGCCAACGGAGAGGACTTTAACACAGCCGCAAATATGACCGAAAGGGGTCTTCTTGGTTTTATGAGGAGAACCGTTCTTTCAACGGATGAGAAGCTAAGAAAAGCTGAGTTTGAACGAAGAAAGAATCTCGTGAAGGAGTCAATCGAAAAGATGATGAAATTCGGAAGTGAAGAGGATTTCGATAAGGCTCAGATATACATGGATGCTTACAATAAATTATTGGAAGGTTCAAATTCAATTGAAGAGGTTGAATCAAAGGCTGATCCAGTAAACAAGGAAGCTGTTGAGTGGTGGTCAAATAAATTCAACGAAATACTACCAGAACTTACGGAAACTTCAATCAATGTATATAATACCGTACTTGAGAATGAATCCAATTACAATCCTGACGTATACAAGAGATTAAATGAGGAAGAGCCTTTATTGACAGACCTTGATGAAGATGCTTATAATTCTGGAAACGGAGGTCAAAGGGTGTACGACAAGAAGAACCCAATGTTAATGAGGGTTAGTAAGCCTTCTTCACTTCCAAAAGGAAGGTATGTAAGTCTTGACTTTGACGTAAACAATTTCAATTCATATCAGGCAGCTCTTGTGGATATAAACACTGCCGCTTCCATTCAGCAATTAAAGGGAGCATTGGAATCTGATGCATTCATGCAATTGGTTCCAGACTATAGAGACAGAAAGATGCTCAAAGAGAGAATGACAAAATACGTTGCTCAAATAAGAGGGAAGGGAGGTGTTACTGATTGGAAGATTATAAATAGATTTTCCAATATTTTTGCAAGAGTTGGTACGGCTACATCTTTGGGTGGATTATTACAGCCAGCAAAACAGACACTACCTGTTTTTGTTAATACGCTCGTAAACAGCGGTATGAGTCCTGAAGTGTTCAAGAGTCTTGCATATGTTTTTGATAAGGACATTTCAAACGCAATAAACAACTCTGGTATGCCAATAGCAAACAGGGGGGCGATGTCTGAGACTACAATTGACGATATAGGAAAGCTTTCCGATAAACTGTCTGAATCGAAAGGAGAAAAAACGTATGAGTTAATAAAGAAGGGGCAGGATATGTGGATGAAGTATTTTCTACAGCAACCAGATGCATTCATAGCCAGGGCATCATTCCTTGTTTTCTATAAGCAGGATTTGAAGAAAATGGGAATTAACCCATCTGAAATCGATTGGAAGAACCATAAATGGAATAAAGAGGCTGCAAATTATGCTCAAAGGATGGTTGACAGACAGCAGAACGTGTCTGATACGGATTTGCAAGGGACATTTCTTTCTGATCAGACAGGAGCGTCACCAATTATCAGAAAGATACTTCTTCCATTCCAAAACTTCGTATTGAACCAAAAGAATAGAATGTATTCTGATATCAAAGCATTACAATACGGATCCAAAGAAGATAAAAAGATTGCAGCTAATTCACTGTTTGGTCTTATGGCTGAATGGGCTTCATTTACCATTATATCAATTGGAATACAAGAAGGTATGTATATGGCTGCTGAATCAATAATAAGTCAGTTCAAGGGTGATGATGATGATGAGGAGGCTAAAAAAAGAAGGTCAAAAGAGAAGGAGAGAAGAAGGCAGATGTACATAAAATCAATATCAACATCTGCTTCTAAAGATTTCTTATCTCCACTTCCAGTTGCTGATGAAGCCATTATTTACTTTATCAATAAGGGTCTTGAAGAAGCTGGTACATCTGTGGATAGAGGTGAATTTGAATTTAGTGTTGATTTTGAAAAGAAGGTTTACGAAGATTATCAAAAAGAGATATTGGACATTGATGACGAGGAAATGAAATTTGAAAAGTCAATGTACTATCTTGATGAAATAGTTGAACTTCAAAAAGAAGTTGACGGTGAAATGTATGATGTCCATAGGCAAAAAATAAATGAATTAAATGAAAGATTCAAAAGTGATATGGAATATACAAAGAACATAAGACAGGATGTTGAGAGATATATGAAGAAAATAGAGAAAGAGCGAAAGCCTTTTCAACTTTATGATTCTGGAAAAACAAAGACAAAAGTTGCTGATTTTCTTGGAAGTGTCGGTATAGCATATGATAGAATGTACAAGATACAGGATATGTTCACACAGGCTGCTTCACTTGAGTATGAGCAAGATATGTATGGGAGAAAAACAGTGAAGAAGATTCCAAAAGAACTTCAGAACGCCATGTATATAGCTGCTGTAGCTCAACTTGGATCGACCCTTTCTGTCTTCCCATCTGAATTTGCATCTACATCAAACAAGATTCAAAAATTGGTTCAACAACAAGCTAAGTCAGAATCTCAATTGGAAGCTGAAAGAAAAGATGAAATTAAGAAACTGATACTTAAACAAGACGAATATTTCAAGGGTTATGAAAGTGGTATGTATTCATACATGAACCAAGAGTCATTAAAGAAATATAAAAAGAGAATTACGGAATTGACCGATGATGAGATATTGGACATGATGATGGAGATTGGGTATTGACAGTACACAATGTTATATCCTCAAAATTCCGTACCTTTGAGTTATGGCTGTTCCAGAACGATACAAGAAGAAAGGCTTCACCAAGGTAGGTGCTAAGAAGAAATCGACACGACCAGGTAAGAAGTGGATGGTGCTTGCCAAGAAAGGAGACAAGTACAAGGTCGTTCATGGGGGTGATAGTAAGATGAAGGACTTTTCTCAGCATAAGAGCAAAGACCGTCAGAAGAAGTTTTGGGATAGGATGGGTGGAAAGGGATCAGAGAAGGCAAAGGATAAGTTCAGCCCTCTATATTGGCATAAGAAATTTAAAACATGGTAAAAATGGCTTACGGTAAAAAAATGTCTGGTAAGAAAATGTCTTCAGCAAAAGCTTGCGCTAAGTGCAAAAAGATGGGCAAGAAGTCTTGCAGTTGTAAAAAGTAATAGGAGATGGCGATAACGGCTATATCACATACGGTATGTCTTGACTGTAGTCAAAATGAGTTCACGGTAACTGGATCCATAACTGGCTCTCCAGAATCACCAACAAACAGCCTGTCTGTAACAGATCCAAGTGGGAACACTGTCGTTTACGACAATGCTACGTTGGGAGATGACCTTTACACGAGTCCATTTACTTACACTATCTCTGCTGGTAGCACTATCATCACAGGTGGT
>Ga0233412_10000576_pt1 | contig 20875 bp, 41 predicted proteins | sample Na_anoxic_4_MG_FD_180667 | JGI IMG/M metagenome (GOLD analysis project Ga0233412, IMG submission 180667) | Seawater microbial communities from Saanich Inlet, British Columbia, Canada - Na_anoxic_4_MG | ecosystem: Environmental > Aquatic > Marine > Inlet | place: Canada: British Columbia...
ACTGAGCAAGGGTTAGTGTTGTCAGAAACGACACTAACGCCGTTCAAACGGAAGATATTCTTTTAAGGATAGCGACTGGCGAGGTTGAAGGTTTCAGTAGTGTACACAAGTTCGGAGCTGGTGAAGTTACTACTTCAATGTCGCCTATTACCCAGTCGGGTTCGTATCAAGTACCAACAACCGCGACAGAACTAGAGTTCGTGAGCGATGATGTTGACGATACATATTTAGGTGCTGGAGCAAGACAATTAACTATTACCGGTTTAAATTCGTTATGGGAAGAAATCACTTTCACTATTAATACTTCGGGCACAACTCCAGTTATTTTACCTCATAACATGACAAGAGTTTATAGGTGGTATGTTTCCAGTTCTGGGACATACTCAACACAAAGTGTGGGTTCACATGAGGGAGAATTAACTATTCAAGAATCAGGAGGAGGGCAAGTTTGGACACAAATATATACTTCACCTTTCCCAGTAGGTCAATCAGAAATAGGAGTTTACACTATCCCTAAAGGCAAAACAGGTTACTTACTAAACAAGAACATCTTTGCTGATACTTCAAAGACCACAGACATATTTTTATATGCTAGGTGTAATGCTGACGATATTGTAGCACCTTTTGATGGTACAATGAGATTAGTAGAAAGGGAGATTGGTTTGCAAGGTGGAATCCATTTAGATTTCGAAGTACCGAAAGGACCTTTCGAAGGACCATGCGATATTGGTTTCATGGGTCAAGTGTCGCAAGGTACAGCAGACATTTCAGTAGAATTTGAACTAATACTAGTAGACACTAATTAAAGTGTCTAATATTTCTTTATTTGTACGTTAAAATTAAAATTATTATTACAAGTCACGAGGATAAATCGTTTTCCTTTGATTTTCTTCTGCTCTTTCAATTGCTCTATCCAAAACTACAATCAAATCTTCTTCCAGTTTCTCAACAAAATCTCCTGATGATTTGAAACCTTTATTCCTAATATACTGTTTTACTTTAACATTATTTATCATTTTCTATTATTTAATCTAATTTAATTTTACCGAAACCTTTTGAATCAAATATAATTTTTATAATTACTTCTGTTTCTAATTTTTCATATTTGTTTAGAAATTTACCTAAATTAGAATTCTCCATTGGTTTTTCATAATAAGGAATCCTGTCACTTCCTTTTATTTTTATATTGTTAAATTCATATTCAAAATATATTTTTAATGTTGGTTGGTCTAAGTTATCAAATTTTTCTCTTACTGATTCATCTAAAAATTCTTCAAGTAAACCTTTTTCAATTGAGATAATTACACCTTTTAATATTTCATCTTTTGGAGATGTTACTACATTTTCTTTTTTTTGTTTTTCACTATATACACTTACCATTTTATTTAGACGCCTTAAGGCTAATATATATTAAGTCGTTAAGCTTTATAAATGTTTCGGACACACTGATTTTTTTAATAAAAATAATAAATGGACACATAGAACTATAATCAATGTGTCCCTTCAAATCCTCTGTACTCTCCGAATTTTGATAATACATCCACTTTTTTAGGAATGTCTAAAGGACACATAAATTTCAAACATTATATATGAATTTTATATCTTATTTTCTATTACTATAATATTTATATTATTAATTTGATAAGTCTTATAAATATATAATATATAATATAATAAGGGTAGAAGAGTCCTAAGTACAAAATAAAAGGACAGATAAAAAGACACATACTGGACACATACTAATTATGGTACATGTCCGTATTTTCTCCAAAAGATTTATAAATAAAAAGAATTATAATATTATTAAGTTAAACGTGAAAGTGTTTAAGAGGTTTTAGGGACCTCAAAAAGAATATGATTTGTAATAATATAAAGTTTTCATTATTTATAAAACTTTTTATTGTATTCTTTTTTCATCTCATTATAAAAAAATGAAATATAAAGAAAATTATAATTTTAATAAATTTAATGAACTATTAAGTTTTGATAATGAAAAAGAAAAAATATATGATTTGTATAAAACTTTAAAAAATGAATCTAAGAAAAAATTATTTCTTTATTTATTATATGAACCAAGTAATAATAAAATTAAAGAATTATTAAATCAAGAAGGAGTACTCACAATTTTAGGAGTGACTAATTATTTTAATCAAAAAAGAATATTTTGTTCTGCGATGGAATTTAGATGTTCAAATTTTAATTGTGAAAAATCAACAAACATCATTAAATCAAAAGATAAAATATTAAAAAAATGTCCTGTTTGTGATGAGAAAATATATTTGGATAATAAAGAAGGAATAATAAATTCTTTTTTTGGTTTATATCTTAATTATTTTGAATATTATATATTAAATGATATAAAAACTACTATGTATATAATAAGAAATAAATATAATGGTAAAACTTATTTTAAATCCAGTGATGAAAGTTTTTTTAATTGGTTATATATTAAATTATTAGAAAATGAATGTGACGTAGAATATTTTTTAAGAGTGGATAAAATGGGGTTTGGTAAAGGTGCAATTCAAAATCAATTAAAAAAATTTTTCCTAAGTTATAATATAATAAAAAGTATTGACAACATTAATTTTAAACCAATTAATCAAGGAATATTTAAAGAGGAAAATAAAAAGTATCTTAATTTATACACTGGAAATAAATATTTAAATTTTAATAAAATAGAAAATAAAAAAGACAATGATTATTTTTCAAAATGTCTTAATATTAACGAACTATTATTTAATTTAAGTGGAAAAGATGAAAAAGGAGTTGGTTTTATTTTAGATGTATTGGCAATGATAATTCAAGAACCGCACATGAAAACAAAACAATTAATTATATTTTATGGGGAAGAAGCTTCTGGAAAAGGAACGTTTTATGATTTAATATTAAAACCATTATTTGAAGGATATATAATAAAAATTTTGGGTAAGAAAATCAAATCTTCTTTTAATGGGTTTATGAGTAAAAATTTAGTTTTAGTTTTAGAAGAAGTTAAAGCAGATAAAGAAGAAGAAGACACTTTAAAAGAATTAGTAACCGAGGATTTGATTTTAATTAATGAAAAGAATATGCCTGAAAGATACGAGAATAATTATTTAACTATCTTCGGTTTTTCAAATGAACAAAATCCTATAAGTGTAGGTAATAGGAGAGGAGTTTATTTTAATTCCAGAACTCTCGGGGGGAGTATAGATAAAGCACCAAGTTATAGAAAGAGATACGAAAAAGAAATCCCTAAAGAATTTGAGTATTTTATTAGGGAATTAAAAACAAGAAAATATGATAGGGTTGAAACTATGAAAGGTTATATGACTGAGGCAAAAAAACAAGTACAAGAACAAAACATGAGTTTAATACAAAGATTCTTTTATGAGATTTCTAACTATGAAAGTTTTGGAAGATATAATAGTAAATTAATTGAAGACAATAGGTTAGATATAAATTTAGATATTTCTAGGTTTATTAAAAAATCACAAGGTGTAGATTATGTTAAGGCAATTTTCATTCTAGAAATATATAATAGTTATTTAATAAATAGAAAGTATAGGCCAATCTCCTTAAATAAATTTGGTGAATTTTGGCAATTGGTAGGTATAGATAGAAGCAATAAAAAACATTTTAATAGATTTTCTAATGAAGGTCATAAAGAAACTTATATTAATTTAAATTTATTGAACAATAAAATAAAAGAGGAATATAACAATAATTAAAATGGAAGAAAGCAATCAACATATATTTTATGAGGAACTATTAAAGAACTCAATTAATAAAGATAGAAAGTTAGCCATTGAGGAATGGGAATTTAAATATAGTTTCGAGGAGGACAATCACTGTATTTGTGGAATGCCCATTAAAGAAAATTGTATCATAATAAATAAAAATAATAATAAATCCTTATTAGTTGGCAATGTCTGTGTTAATAGATTTATTAATAAAGATTGTTCATTTATATTTCGAGGCATGAAATCAATAAATAAAGATAAAGTCCCGAACAAATTATTTATAGATTATTGTTTTGAGAAAGGATATATTTATGAGAATCAAAAAGACTTTCTATTAAAAATGTTTAGAAAAAGAAAATTAACTGACAGGCAAAATAGTTTTAAAATGAAGATATTATTTAAATTAAAATTAAGGAAAAGATATTAATTATAATAACTAACAACTTAATAATAGTTACAAAGGTTTATATAGTTTGCCGTCCATATATATTTATCCTAGGAAAGCAGAGGTTAAAAAATGATATTAAATATAATTAGAAAGTTAAATAACTTTGTTGGCTGTAATCTAGCCGGCAGAATTTCAATTGAGAAGAGATTTAAAAGTAGAGAAGTTTACAATTATATAGATTTGTATATGTTAACAAAATAAAATGTATTACAAGAGATGTAGATATTGCAGATATAAGTTTATTAGAAAGCCAAGACTTATTTGGTATTGCTCAAATAAATGCAAGGAAGAATATTTAAAATTAATTAATGAAAGAAGGTTAGAGTATCTAAGAGAAGAAAAATGAAAATAATAAAAACAATGAGAGGATATAATTTAGTATTGGATAATGGATTTAGATTGTATGATTTAAAGTTTGAAGGTTTAGTGAGGTGTTTAAAATGAATATAAAAGAGCCGTACTTACAGGATTGTTTTCAGAATTATAAATCAAATAAAAGTATATTAAAACAATATAATAAATTTGTTAAAGAAGGTGGTTTGAAGAAATCGCCTTTCGGGTTCGGGGAACCAACAGTTGAACAAAGAATAACTGAAATGAATAACGTTTGGAGGCGTGCCAATAAACGAAAGTTTACATATAATGAAAAAGAGTTTCCGAGAGTATTTTTAAAAGATAAAGAATGAATTTAGAAACAAAACTAAACTTAAAAGAAAGGCGGGAGTTATTCCAACACATGGGAGTACAGGTTAATACTATTTATAAAACTAAATTTGGCAACAAAAGAAAGTATATGAAAACGTATAAATTAAACCAGGAAAAGATTAGGATTAAATTTAAATTATCGCATAATGAATATAACCAAGTATATAAATTCACTAAAGATAATATTATGATTTCAAATAATTTCTTGGAAAGAGGTTATTCATTACAGGAAAAAAGACAAGGTGAATATTTAAACATACCAGATTTGCCCGCAATATTAAAATTTCAAAACAGTTAAAAGAAAAATGGATAGTAGATTAGAATTAATTTGTAAAGAACAAACAAGGGAAGATAAATGTAATTATGATGATAGTATAATTAATTGTACTTATTATGATAAGGTTGATAATAAATGTTTATACAATTTTGGAAATCCTCAGCCAGCAATTATTATTAATATAAATTATAATAAAAAATGAGAAAGGTTTGTATAAATAAACATTGTAGGGGAAATAAAGAAAGATATCATTATGAATATGTTTATTGCCCTTACTGTCAAAGGAATTTGAGAGAGAATTTAGCGGATGAAAGATAAATGAAACAAATATATATATTTATAATATTGTTCACATTATTCAATTCATTCACTTTTAGTTATTATAATTATGAGCATGAATTAACTCATGCAGAAAACTTTAAGATATTTGGGTGCGATAATATTAATATGGAGTACTCATTAACTGGCGGTAAAGCTACTGCTGTTTGTACTTTAACAAATGAGGATTTGTTAGGGTTAAACATGGCGCAAAGTAATGTAGAAGATATAGGATATCAATTAAAAGCGTTTATGGTGTTTTGTATGTTTAATATACTAATGTTTGGGTTAATGATGTTTTGGAGAAGAGAATGAATAAAGAAAATACAATTAAATAAAGAATGAAAATGATAAAAAAACTCCTTAAAATTAATGAAAAATATTGTAAAAAATTAAATTAATTCAAAGAGGAGAGAACGGGGTTGAGATACAATTTAAAGAAAAAAAAGAGATATTTATATTTCAAGATGAAGAGTTATTTAAACTATTAAAGTGGCATTGTGAAAATTGGAGGAAAAATAAATAAAGGATGGGATATTCAACGTACTGGGATACTTTTAATTGTATCCAAATAAAAGATTATATAAAGATAAAAGAAATATTAGAAAAGTGTGAATATAAAGAGTTATTTAAATTTTCTAATTATGTAGATTCAAATACAGGGAATGCCATTTGGAGTTTATCGATAGAGGATAAAAATGGAGTTTCAGATTTCTCACACTCAAGCATTGAAGAATTAGAAATATTGCCTGAACTTTGTAAATATTTAAAAGATTTTGAAATATTAGTTTGGGATTATTACTCATTATATGAAAGTGGAAGTTTTTATAAAGTTATTAATAAAAATGGAAAATTTGATTATAAAAAATTAGAATTAAGGGAGAAAAATAAATGATAGATAACATAGAATTCTTTTGGAGAGAATGGAGAGAGAAAGAAGAACTAATTGAATTAGAATATTTTATTAATAATCCTAAATCAAAAATAATTACTATTAAAGATAAATTAAAATTTAATAACGAACTAGGAAAGATTAAGAATAAAGAATATCAAAAATTAGAGAAAAAATATAATTTGGATAATGTAAGATTAATAAATATTGTAGATTATAATTAAAATATGTCAAATGGTAAAATTTACAAAGATTAGCACTTATCACCCGATTAGTAAAAATACAAATAAATAAAAAATGGAAGAAGAATTAAAAAATATTGATAGAGAATTAAAGAAATTAAAAAAAAGGGTAATTTATTTAGAAAGTGAAAAATATTATAAATCAATTTACAATACTATTGAGATTAATTTTCTTAATGAGTTAATTATTGCTTATGAAAAGGACTCAGTTGGAACTTTAATATTGAATATAAAAAAAGACTTTCACAAAATACAAAAAATTAAATTAAGAAATGGATAAATACGAAAGAAGATTCAAAGAATTAAATAAGAAAGAAGGGCATTGTTGTAATGGTGAATGTTATAATAATTATGTGTCTGAAAAAGAAACATTAGTTTGTGGTAATTGTGAAAAAGAAAAACATATGGACTACTTTGCTGAAAGTAAAAAAGGTTATGTGTGTGAAGAATGCGAGAGTATAATAAAATAAAATGGATAAAAAACAAATAAGACAAAAATTAACAAGGTTAGAAAGTAAATTAACTTCAATGAAATACGAAGTTGAAACAATTATTAGAGAAGTTGATAGGGGAGGTTTAGAAGATGAATAAAGAAAAAGAGATTAAAATATTTTTAGAAGATTTATTTTAGTAAAGTTTATATATATGTTTAATCATAATATATTTATAATGGGATTATTTAATAATAAAAAAACAATTTCTAAAACAGAAATTAAAAAAAGAGAATCTGAAATAAAAACAATTGAAAAAAGATTGAATAGGAATCAGAAAGAAGAAAAACAATTACATTTTCAAAATGTTTTAACTTTTAATAATTTAAGAAAATTGAAAAAACAATTAAAAAAATTAAAATAATGTTTTCTTTCTCCTTAAATTTGTATAGTCAAGATAGTTAAGTTTATATAATTTCTAAACATAAAATATATATTATGGAAATAATTAAAAAAGTAAAAATACCAAAAGGATACGAATTTGAAAGAGTAAAACATTTAATTACTAATAGTAAAACAACTAAAGTTGTAGAATTAGTATTTAAAAGAAAAAAATTAATAAAATTATTTGGGAAAAGATTACAATTTCAAAATATGACCAGTAAAGGTGTAACTTTACCGAAAGGCAATAAATATATTTTTTCTACAAATGCAGATTATGTGATAATTAAAAAATAATTCTTTTTCTTTCTGCTTTAGGATGTCTAATATAAATATATTGCTTTTTCTATATTTATAAAGCTTATTCTTTCGTTAAGCCAAATAAGTATACATTATAAGGACTAAGGTGTACTATACAAAACATAATTTTATATTAGTTATTATTGAGTGTAAAAATGTTTTAAAACTAGAAACAATATAAAGATTAACCTATTAACAAAATAATGTTAATAAAGTGAATAGGCAAAGATACATTATAATCATTAAGGAACTATTTAAATTAGATAAGTTTATAAGTATTGTAAATCATAAATAAGTTATATGGTAAAAACAAAGTATGGAATTATAAGAGCAAAAGTTTTGTTTGTTGGAGATACAAAAAACACAACAGCAATAGGTAGATTTAGTAATTTTGGAAAAGATGGAGTTTTTTCAGTTTTAACTAATTATAAAATGATTAAAACAAAAAAACCTGTTTTTAAAACTCCTTTTAAATCTACAACAAAAGATTATAATAAAGAAAATGTTTTAAAATTCTTAAAAAAACAATTTGGTTTAAATTTTGATAATTTTACATTTAATAAATAATAATTTTAATTTTCTAAACTATTTTCCAAAGTTATAATCTCAGTTTCAAGTATTTTATACATTGCTTTTTTTATTTCTAAATCTTTTTTTAGATTTTGAATATATCTTTGATATTCTTCTCTACTTACTCCTTTTTTCATTTTCTTGTATATTTAGACCAACCTCTAATATATATTATATATTCTTTGTTATTTATAAGTTTTCCTATTACGAATAATAATAATAATCGATACCTTTATAAATTCGTATGACATTCTATTACTATGGGAGCAATCACAACCATAAAATATAACAAAAATGGAAAAGAGTACATAAAATATGTAACTACTCTCCCTAAAGAGCAAATGGATTTGGTAATGCCACAAAAAGGCGACCAAATGATATTCGTAGGTGAAACTGCTGGAATATATAATTTCAAATTTGAAAGAAATAAAAATGCTGACAAAAAAACAGATAATTAAAATTTATGAAGATAAACATAAAGTTAAAGTTTATCCTGCTACAGTTTGTGAAATCCATACAGGAGTAAGATATGCTGAGATTGATTGGAAAAACAAATTAACTGAATTTAAAATGAAAGTAAAAGAATTTGATGAAAATAATATAATTCCTTTAAATTATAAACAAGTTTGGGATTTATTAGAGGGACATTTATTATGAAAGTAACATTATATGCTAGGGTGTCAACTAAAGACCAATCAGTAGATGACAAAATGAGAGAACTTAGAAAATGGGCAGTTAATAATAACCATACGATAGTTCATGAAGTTTGGGATACTGAAAGCGCAACTATTGATTTGAAAGATAGAACTAAATTTTTAGAGATTTTAAACAATCCTAAAGGTGAAGCTATTGTAGTTAACAAATTAGATAGGATAACTAGAAACTTTGACAGCGTAACATATATTGAGAAATACTTTAGAGAAAATTGGAACACATTTAAATTAATTGCTTTAGACTTTCCAATCAATCTTGAAAATGCAGTAGGTAGGCTTATGTTTAGAAACATGATGACTTTAGCTTGTTTCGAGCCTGAACAAATGAAAGAAAGGCAAAAGTTAGGAATAGCAAGAGCAAAATCTGAGGGAAAGTTTAAAGGAAGAAAAAAAGGTGCAGTTGCAAAGCAAAAGTATCCTCAATTATAGCAAATGGAAAAGATTATACTCTCACAACACAACAGTAGCCTTTTTCAAGGGTGCTTTTATACCCTAAAAAGTCAATTTGAGCAAGTTAGTAATAACTTGAGTAGTGCAAGAGTACATTATACAAAAAATTAAAAAATGAATGATAATGAAAGATTAAAACGATTTGAGGATTGGTGTGAAGAAGATTTATTAAACCAATTTAGAATAGAATTAAAAGATGTGAGAAAAGAAGCTCAAAAAGAATTATTATTAAAACTATTTGAGAAAGGAAGTTACACCACACAAGAATATATTGAAATAATTAATGATGAATTAAACAAATTAAACAAATAATTAAAATGTGTACAAAAAGAAAATATTCTTCAAAAAGCATAGCTGAGAGTGAAGCTGAAAGATTAAACTTAAATGTATTTGTATATAATTGCAAAATCTGTTTAGGTTGGCATTTTAGTAAAAAAGATTGGAGATACAGTTGAATAAAAAATGAAAGGAGTAATACAACAAATACAAGAAAGACTGGAAATTCTATCTGATTTATCAGGTATTGAATGGTTTGTAAGATTAGAGAAAAATGGCTTTATGGTCTTAGAGAAATATATTTCTGAGGAACTACCTTTAGTAAATAACGAATGTAAAACTCATAAAGAAGTTTTAAATGGTCTTGATTGGTATATTAGTGAATATAAATCTGGCAATTTTAAAAAATTTTCAAATGAATAAAAAATGACACAAGAAACAATATTTTATTTAATCTTTTTAGGCTTACCAACATTATATATAATTATTAATGTTTGTCAGATTATATTTAAAAAAGAATTAAATACTACATAAAATTAAAGAATGGAACAATATTTCGGGATAATAATATTTTTCTTATTTTTAATAGGATTATATTTATTATGGAAGGGATTAAACAAATAATTGAAAAATGGATTGGAAAACATATGATAAAATACAACAAACGGAAATTAAAAAAACATTATTTAAATTAAATAAATATATGGAAAAAGATAATGGACTAACTAATGAAGAAAAAGTACAAGAAGTTCTTACAAAAGGACATAGTACAATTAATTAAAGAATGTTAATAAGAATAATTCTTATTAACAAAATATTAGAAAAACGTTAATAAAAAAAAATGACAATATACACACAATTAAAAACAATGTTTGTTTTGTCTTGCCCAAGATGTGGTAAGAGATATAATAAACACATGAAAGATAAATGGAACGCAGGTTATAATGTGGTTTGCGTAAATTGTAGAGTTTATATTGAGAGAGCTATTTAAAAAATGGAAAATATATTAATTATTATAGCAATAATACAATTAATTTGTATTCTAATATTAGCACAAGCGAAGTATGACGCTTCTAAAGGCAATATATAAAATTAGCCGATTAGAGAAGAGTTTATTTATTTTTAATAGTAAACATTACAAACAATCAAAATAAACAATGGTTAGGAAAAAAAAAGGATATAAATTTAAGAAATGTAAAGTTTGCAAAAAAGAATTTTACCAACTACCCCGGAGAGTTACTTGTTCCAAAAATTGTTCTAGAAAATACCGAGCAAGAACTAGAAAGAAACAAAATAATTCTTTAATAATAAAATTAATATAAACAATATAACTAATATAATTAATATTGTTCTTATTATTGTTCCAAACAAAGATATTATTTGTTTTATAATGAATACTATTGATTTTAAAATCATACTTATTATTATTTTAATTATATTAATCATTTATTATCTCTTTAATTCTCCATTAATAGTATGTTATGTTTTCGATTGTCGGTTTTCTTCGAATCTTAACACCATTTTACTTAATGTTCCGGCGGAAATTCCTGAATACTCTGATAATAAAGGAAAACCTATTTTTTTATATTCTCCAGCATTATTTAAAAAAACAATCCGTTTATCATTTTTTATATTGAAAATAGTTTTCTCAAATACTGCCCTAGATTTAGATTCAGTTTTAGTGATTTTTTCTTCTTGTTTGTCGGGGTCGTATTTGTCTTCTAAGTTTAAACCTTTCTTAGCGTCATATTCTTTGTCAGGAATAATTTTATAATCATTAAACCGCCCATAGCATTCATATTGTCTTGGATAGTTATATTTGAACTCATAACATTTATTAATCTCCTTTTGATTAGTGAAGAGTTTAAATGTTCCTCTTGATAAACCATAACCACTCTTTTTTGTATCATCTTTCTTAAATTCTTTGATAACTTGAATTAATATTTTCATACGCCAGTTAACTATATAAGAATTTAAATCATGATAAGCTGGCAGTCCGATAATATGTACTTGTCTTTTGCTTCTACACTCTGAAGCGTAATCTGTAAATGTTCTACTCATTTTGGTAGCACCCGCACTTCTATTTAAAATCTTTCTCGCTTCATCTAAATTAATTACTGTATAAAATGGAGATTTTAAACTTTTTCGTAAGTATTCGTTTAAACTAAACACAATATTATCTAAATTGTATTCAGTGTCCAGATAATCAGCACAATATGCTCCCACTTGTTGCATGAAAACACTTTTCCCAGCTCCTTCTTGACCGCAAAAGATAATAAATATATCGTCATTATCTTTACAAGCGTCTAAAAGAATATCTAAATTTTCTTTTAATATTCTTTCCATATAAAATTTGTGTCCTGACTTTAAATTTATCATTACCATTATCTTACAACTCCAGGCGTTTTAATTTCTTTAATTATTGGGAAGAACATTCCAAGCCTAGAAAACTCATAAGTCATGTGCCGGTAAATGTCGGTTGTCCTTTCAGCGATTAAGTTATATTCCTCAACTAACGATTCTTTATTATAATTTTTTCTCTCATTACTTAATTTTATATCATTCAAGAATTTTTTATTATACAATCTTTTCTTTATCTTTCTTAATTCATCATCAACACTAATAGATTTCTTTTCAATTTTAAACGAGTTATCAATATAAAAATGTGCTTTTGAGTATAAAGCGTTTACTTTTGCATAATAAAGATATATATATACTTGTGGCTCAATTAGGATTTTAATTTCATCAATTTCTATTAAATCCATTGAAGTTATTATGCTCTTTAATATAAAGTCAGTGTTAGTGTACCCCATCCTATCTTTATTCTCTGTCGTGTTCTTATAATTAACCATATTACTTTTTGTTCTTTTTTTAATATAAAAGTTTGTGATTTAAAACAAATATTAATAAAGTTTAAAATTATAATTAAGTTATGGTTATTGAAACTAGGCAACAAACACTATTAAGATTAGAACAAAATATGCGAAAGGCTGAACAAGAAGTTGATTTAGCCGCAAAAGATTTCAGGCAAAGGAATTTAAAAAAGGGTACTCGTGATTATGAAAGTGCAGTTGAACGATTCCAGAAGGCTAGGATTCAAAAAAGTATTGCCGCACAACAAAGCGAGAAGTTCAGGGGCATTAAACATAAATTAAAAGCGTCAGAGAAGAAAGAGTTAATAAAAAAGGAATTAATAAAGAAAGGTGGTGAAGTAACTAAAATTGATTATAATAAACAAAGAGCAACAATTAATGGGCAAAGCTTTAAATTAACTAAACAAGAACTAAAAGGCTTAGAACTTTCGTCAGTGAAGCGAGCAAGGAAACAAAAAGAAGAAGAAAAGAAAAAAGAGAAGGAAAAAAAGGAATTAGAAAAAAGAAAGTTAGAACGACTAGAAAAAGATAAAAGAGAATTAGAAAAGAGAAAACCAAAAACATTGTTTGATTTTGCTAAAATACAAAATACGCCGAATATTAAAAAAGTAATCTCTGGACAACAAGGTAGACTAACAACAAATACTATTAAAGAATTTTTCCCAGTAATAAATAACAATTCTCAAAATGCCTATAAAAAGATTTTTACTGGTAACTTTAATAATTTAACCGGAACAGAAACTGCAAACGTTGTGTTTGATACTTTAACAATAATTAGTATATTAGGGGCTAGAGGTAAAAAAGCAGATAAAATCGTTGAAGGTAACATCCTAATTAGGGGGGGAGTAAAAACTATTACTAGGGTAATTAGAGATATTTCTCAAAAAAATGTTAAAAATTTAGTTAAGGGATTTTCTAAATTCACCGCTTCAATAGTTAGAGATGTAGGAGTAGGAAGTAGGGCTTATAATTCCGCTCAAGAATATTATAAGGTTGATAATAAATTATTAGATAAGGTTGTTAAGAATACTAATTTAAATCAGATAACAGATAATAAAGGAAATAAATTTTATAAAAATGGTGGTGATTTATATCAAGATTATATTACAACTATTAATAAACAAACTCGTTTTTTTGATAAAAAAGTAGACGTTGAGGATTATACAAAATTAATCGGGATAGATTTTGCAACAGAAAAGAAAATAATCTCTGGTCAAAACGAATTTAATAACTTTTTAATTGATAATGGGATTAGTAAAGCAAACTCTAGAAAAATTATTGGTGAATTAGAGAACAAAAGAAAAGCAAGATTATTTGGACAATTAGTGGGAGCTTTGAAAACTGAATACAGTTCGGAAAAACTATCACAACAATTATTAAAAAAGGGCGTAAGTAAAAAAATAGCTGTTGGTACTGGTGGAGCGAGAGAAGGGTTAAGCATTCTTGCTCAAGAAGGATTTATCCAAGGGGGAGATATAAATGGGTTTGATATTGCTATGGCAGTTTTCTTTGGTGCTAGTGGGAGCATTTACTTTTCTAAAGCTAAAGTAGAAACACTTAAAGGTAAAAAACTAAAAAAAGAAACAATTAAAATTGCAAATAAAGCATTAAAAAAGATTTCTGAAACGAAAAAAACACAATATATTAAAAAACTATTAAAAAACAATTTTAAACAAAGTAATACTAGGTTAGATACTAAAATTATTAATAAACTTTCTAAATCGGAAAAGAATAAATTAGCGAAAGATTATATAATTAAATCAATTGAAAAACAAAGAGCAAAAAAGAAGATTAGTGTGAAAAAAGAAAAAACCTTACTAAGAGACCCTATAGCAAACATTATAGACCCTTTTGAATTGGGGGGTGATTTTTTATATGAAATTTCCGAGAAAATAAGAAAAAAATTAAAATTAAAGAAATTTATAAAAAAGAAAAAAACAGTAAAAACATTAGTGCCAACTAAAACAAAGACTAAAGCTAAAGCTAAGACTAAGACTAAAGCTAAGACTAAAGCTAAGACTAAAGCTAAGACTAAGACTAAAACTAAAACTAAAACTAAAATTAAGACAAAAACGAAGACTAAAACTAAGACGAAAACCAAAACAAAAACAAAAACAAAAACAAAAACAAAGACTAAAACTAAGACGAAAACCAAAACAAAGACTAAAACTAAGACTAAAACCAAAACAAAGACTAAAACAAAGACTAAAAGCATAGTATTGCCTAAACTAAAATTATTAACTACTAAAACCAAACTCCCTAAAGGTTATTTCATTAATTATGAAATATTGTATAAAAAAGGGAAAGTATTTAAAAAACTTAAGTTTAAAGAGCCTGAAAACATTGCAATAGAAAAAGCATTCAAATTATTAAAAACAAAAACAACGTTTGTGCAATTAGTAGTTAAAGGAATAACGAAAAAGGATGATATATCTAAGCCTAAACAAAAAAGAGGGATTATGATTAAAAAACAATTAAAATCAATCATAATTAAAAAATAATCACAAACATTTTTAAATTATAAAATTCATTATTCTTTTATGGTAGAAGTATCAAAAAAAATTATTAAAAAGACGTTATCTCAATTAGAGTTATTAATACAAATGTTCGAAAAATCTTTAGATGATTCAAGGATAAAAACAAACCCTCTTGCAAAAAGGGCTACTAAAGAAATGATTAATAGTATTAAGAAGAATAAAGAAGAATTGGAATTTTGCCAATGAATAAATTTAAATTTTATTGGTTAGCGATAAAAAGGGGTGAGGATTTCGATAAATTCACAAAAGAACAATTACCTCAAGTATGGCTTTTTAATCATATAGGAATATTATTTAATTTGGGTTTATTTATACTTATCCCAAACTTTCTAAAATGGATATTATTTATTGTGTTTTTGTTTTATTTTTATAGAATGATTTGTTTTGCAAAATATTTAAAGGTAAATAATCATACTTTTCATTTACGCAAAAAGAAACGTTCTCAATCCTAGTAACTCCATTTTCTGTCACGAAACAGACTTGTTCTGGCGGGTCTAAGATTTGATAATTTACAATATAATGAATTAACAAGAATAATAATATAAAAAATAAATAACCAACTAAATTTGGTATTTCAAACTTTCTCTTTTTTCTGAACGTGATAATCATAATATATAATTATTTCTTAAATATATATAGTTTTGTGATTAATTTTTAAATAAAGTTTATATATTAGTTATGACATAATATAATTACAAATGGCATTCAATGGAAAAGCATTAGTAGAAGCAGCAAGAGAAAACGTAGGGCTATTACAAGTAGCAGGAATCGGAGTATTAGTAGGAATTATTTTATTAGTTGTAGCAGATTTAATCGCAAACAACATCACTGGTATTTCATCCGCAACAAACGTAACTATTCAAGGTTACTTAACACAATTAGGAACAGTTGGAACAGCAGTAATTGGAGTATTCGGTACTTTAGCTGGGTTCGTTCTAGTAGTAGCAATTATGAGAGCTTTCGGAGTAGAGATTTCATTAGGTAAAAGGGTATAAAACCTCTTTTATTTTTATTTAACACCATTTTTCTAAAATCACAAACTTATATATACTTAATTTATTTTATATTCTTATGCCCGAAGATACAGAAGACATAATTGAAGATAATTCTTTAGATGATGATTATTCTAATTCTAATAACGTTACAGATGAGAGCGTTGGCGATAAACCGACCATGGACAAACTCTTTGACACTAAAGAGTTATTAATTCCTTTCGAGAAATCTCTAAAGGGTGAGAGTGAACGTGACGGCAAATGGGTTAAAACTTCACATGAACAAGCAAGAAATAAATTTATTGATAAAACAATGAACTTTATTAGAGTAATAATTAACCCTAGTAACCTGCACACTTATATTGGCGAACAGGAAGCAGAAAAGTTATTACTTGAAGCAAACGAAGAGTTTATAAAACAAGCATTAGACGAGCCGACAGTCTCGGAGAGTGATTTAGGTACAATAATTAATTCTTACGATTTCGCAATTCAGACTTTTTCAGGTCAATTCATAAAAGGACATGGTTCTGTTGTTTTAAGGGACATTTACGCTGGACTTAGTCAGGGCAATGTTGATAAAAAGAAAGATGGTGAAGGCGTACTGGATAAATTAGGCAAATTATATAGAGGTGAATAAAATGAAAGAAGAATTATTAACAAAAAAAGAGTTTTTTAATCATCATAAGAAAAATGATGAAGAAACTAAAAAGTATTTAAATGAATCACGAAGGTTTTTGGTGATAACAGTATTAAGTATGGGGTTATGGGCGACCATAGTAATTATTATACAGGTGTTAATTTTATAAAATGTTTGGCAGAAAAAAGAAAACTGATAACAAAAAAGAAGAAAATGAATATAGTAATAAAGAAAAAGTTAAGGAAGTTAAAAAGAATTATCCTTACAAAGTTTATTTAAAAGACGTTTACGGGTCTAGTACTAAAAAGTTAAAACCTTTTGGTGTTGAAAGGTGGATTGATGAAAAAACCGCAACAGTTTACTTAAGAAACACTGAGAACGGGTTTAAAGAGAGATTACCCGAAGACAGCGACGAATTTAAGATGTATGAGTTAACTGAGGTTTCTAGAAACATTATTAAACTAGAAAAGCAATTAGCAAAAGAAACTAGAAAGGACGGGGCGGAAAATATAAAAGACATACAATACTCGCTAATCATCTCAAAGAAACATAAACGAAGTTTAGAATTACAGGGGAGGGGTTCTTATATGAATCTTGATGATGATGGAGTCCCTTATTTTGTGTTCAGAAGAAAAGGAATGTTCAAACTTCCTGAATTTGATAATGTTGAGCTAGACACAATTTACACTCCAAGCGAGACAAAGATTAAAAAAGCTTCCGAATTGATGGACATGAAAAAAGAGAAATATTCCAAGTTCAATAAAAACATCACTACAATTAACATGGTTTTGTTTTTCTGTTTAATATTCTTTGGCGGTTTATTGGTATGGTGGAGTTTGAAACTTAATGCAGTTAGTAATGAAAGTGCAGTAATTCAATTACAAGAAAGAATTGATGACTCAGCAATGTTTTGTGCTGAAATGTATGGTAGGGCGGGGGAAAACTTCTTAGAAGCGTCTAAGTACGCAGTTAACATTACAAAAGGTTTAGTTGAAAGTAAAAAAACACCACCCATAAACTTAGGGAACGTAATCCCCGAATAACCTTATTCTTTTTTCTGAATTTCGCAAATATTAATAAACATTGAAATTATAATTTTTATATGGTTTTAACAAATCACACAATTGAAGCTATTAATTACGCGAAAGACATTGATTACGATTTTAATATAAAAATCCTATTAATCGCAATTTTAATAGTATCGTCTATAAGTTCCATTTGGTACTCTAGAAAGATGATTATTGAAACCACAAAAGACGAACTAACATATAAATTCTTATTAATGTATGGTGTACTAGGTTTATTTCATATACCATTTAGTTTTTTATTACTAAAAAGAGATATTTCTTTAGATTTTATAATTAACTTAATGTTTGAATTATACACTATATCAGTTTACTTGATTGGTGCATTCGTCTTATGGTGGTTAGCGGAGAAATTTTTATTTAAAATCTTCGGCTTAAAATTTGGGAGTTCTAAAAAAGATAACAGAAGAACCTCAGATTATAGGAGGTCAGATTAAATGACAAAACGAAATAATGTTATTGGTTGCAAAAACTTTAAAAATAAAGCAATTAGTTTAAATTTAATTGACAAAATAGAACTCTTACGAGTTGAAAAGCAAAAATCAACTAAAAAGAAAGTTTCTTTTGTTGAAATGACTAAATACGTTGAGGTACGTTTAAAATGAAAAAAAAAGGTAATATGCAAACAATAATCGGGACAATTCTTTTATTTAGTGTAGTTATGTTTGTGTTTTTATTCTCTACTATTGGATTAAAACAAATATTTAGTGAGAATATAATCGCTCCAGTATTAACAGAACTAAGCCCACAAGTAAGTACAGCAACACAAACAACAATAAACGATTATAGTTTAACTTATGCTTTGGAATGGTTTGATTATGATTTATTCTTCTTAATATTTGTATTAGTGGCGTTTAGCGGGACAGTGCTTAGTGCATACAAAGAAAAGAAACTTGGTTGGATGTCATTTTTCGGTTATATTACAGTAGGTAGTTATGTGTTTTTATTAGCGTTAACTTTTGTAACAACTATTAGTGATTGGTTAATATTAAACTTCTATCAGAATTTATTTAATTTAATGGTAATTGACACACCAATAATAGATTTTTTTATTGAAGAAATACATATAATAAGTTTCATTTGGTTTATTATAATAATATTTGTGAACCAATTTGATTTGGGCGGTTTTGTTAAAAGAAACACTGATGAGGGAATAGTAGAAGAATGAAAAAAATAATCATAATTATTTTAATGTTTTTAACATTATTAACAACAGGATTTAGTGCAACAGAATATTATAATACTTCTGAAATTGAATTAGATTATTCTGTTTTGGGAACAACCGAGACAGGGAATTTACCTTCCGGAACATTTAACGCGGTTAATAGTATGACTTGGACCGGTACAGCTTACGCTAATAGTTGGTTTAGTGAAGTAATCTTATCTGTTCAGAACACTGGGCTTGATTGGACAGGAACAATTTATATAAAGGATAGTACAGGCACAACGATTGCAAGTAAAGCGGTTGTTCTGCCGGACAATACACAAAACATTATTACTTCTTTTGATTTATCGGACTATTCAAGTAGCTTATTCTATGGTGATACATTTAGTATAGTAATGACTAAGTCTAGCGGTGGTCAGTTAAGGTCAGCAGGTAGTACTCAGAGTTATTCTGGTACTTTGTTCGATTTATCCGGGACAGGTAACTATGACGGGAACGATGCAACACTAACTAAATCAAGCGATAACATTTACGATTATATTTATTCTGGTAATCAATCAATTTCCACTACAAAAAATGACGGGACTTTAAGCGGTTACTCTTTCAATGACGGTATTTTAAATGGTGGCGTAAGTCAACACTCGGAATTATTGGGGACTTTAGAAAACGGCGTGGTCTGGTCAAGCGATAGAGGTTTAGAGTTTGATGGTGTGGATGATTATGTTGATTTAGGTAGTTCTTTAAATTCTGTTTCGGATGTTACTATTTGTTCTTGGTTTTCAACAACAAATTCAGGTACACAAAGATTAATTAATTTTCAAAATTCAGCAGACACCGGAGATAGAATTACTCTTGCAGTAGTAGGCACAGAATTATTTGGTAGAGTTAATGGTGTTTCTATTCAAAGTACAACAGTTAATGATGGAATATTTCATTATGCTTGTTTAACTTATGGCTCAACTGATATAAAATTATATTTAGATGGTTCACAAATTGGAAGCACTGGGACAGTTGCTAATAGTGGAGTAAGTACTAATAATGTTTATATTGGTACTTTTTGGGGGGGTGCAAGTTTTGCAAATTACTTCGACGGAACTCTTGATAATGTAATAATTTTAAACACTGCTTTAAACTCCTCTCAAGTCTCAGAACTTTACGAGACAGGAAAAACAAACTATGAAGACATCGAGCACCTTGAAGGTTATGAGTTTAATTTTAATGAAGGCTCAGGCACTTCAACAACAGGCAGAACGATAAACGGGAAGTTTGGGAAGGCTTTAAGTTTTGATGGTGTGGATGATTACGTTGATTTGGGAGATGTTTCCTATTTAGATTCTTCAAGTCAAGCAACTACTTGTGGATGGTTTAAATTAAATTCATTAATTAGTGGAGACCAACATTTAATTGAAAAATGGTCTAACGATTGGATGGTTATGTTTTTAGACCATGAAGGAAGCGGGAATTCACGAGTAGAAATATATTGGAAAACAGACCTAGGGACTTATGGAGTTACAAATGGAGACACTAATACATTAAATGATTTCAACTGGCATTATGTATGTACTACTTATAATTCAGGGACAGGTGCGTCTTTATTTATTGATGGTTCACAATCTGGAACAACGACTAGTGGTTCGGGAAATATTTTTGGAGGTTCATTAAATTTAATTTTAGGAGCTACCGATTCAAATACAAATAATTTTGATGGTTCTCTTGATGAAGTAAGAATCTGGAACACTGCTTTAACTCAACCAGAAATCCTTTTAGAAATGAACTCACAAGCTCGGCACCATTATGC
>Ga0233412_10000578_pt1 | contig 20812 bp, 35 predicted proteins | sample Na_anoxic_4_MG_FD_180667 | JGI IMG/M metagenome (GOLD analysis project Ga0233412, IMG submission 180667) | Seawater microbial communities from Saanich Inlet, British Columbia, Canada - Na_anoxic_4_MG | ecosystem: Environmental > Aquatic > Marine > Inlet | place: Canada: British Columbia...
CTTTTAACCGATGATGGGTTGGAAATACCCCATAACCACACTGACCAATGTAATATAATACAATTAACCTTACAACTAAATAGAGCGTTAGGGTTTGAAGTATTTGTTGTAGATTTAAGACAAAATTTAGAGGATTATGATTTTTACAATATAAAATGGGTTAGTAATGTAGAAACAAATCTAAATAGATTAAGTGAAACACCCACACATACCTATAAAGCAGTCCCAAAAGTGTTTTAATTTTGAAACCAAAAAAGAAAAAATATAATCATATATTTTCAATAAAAGAAGAAATGGAAAAATGTAAAAATGACCCCATTTATTTTTATGAAAGATATTGGTTACCATATGCTCTAGGGATTTCACCACCAAACATAAGAGACACAGAAAAGTTCCTTTTAGAAACCTATTGGAGAATGGGTAACGTGGATGATTAACTTATGTTAGCGGTTAGACGCTACGTTCAATATTTGACAAAGCTTTATCTACTTTTTTCTTCTTTTTATTAGGTATGGTATACCAACGAGAACCATCAATAAGCATGTAAGACCCTTTTTTTAGAATAGAATCTAAAATTTCCATAGTAGGTTCATAATCAGTTATCACAATATAACTTTTTGGTTTAAATCTTTTTTGTTTAATAGACGGTTTACCATCTTCCCAACTAACACCAACACTCATTGGTATTTGTGAATAAGATATTGTGGAGATTAATAAAATGGTTAGTATTGAAATTATTTTTTTCATTGTAGTTAAAGTGTTTATTGTTTTATTGATTATTCTTATTATTAATGTACAAAGATATAAAAAAATATTAATAAACAAAAAAATGGCAGAAAAAAAAGAATTCGAACCTTTATTAACAGAAGAAGAGACTTTAGAAATTAGAGACAATTTTGTTGGGTTTTATGAGAATTTAGACACAATACAAGATTATTTTTTAGCTAGAAAAAAAGAAAAAATTGTTGACATAAAACATGAAAAATATACTGTAAACATGTTTAATGACCCAACAGTAGAACCAAAAGACATGAACTTTAGGTTAAGAGTTATTGAAGGTAAAATGTTTACACCATCAACACAGATTATAACCTCATTACCATTAGAACCCCAAATCGGTAGACAAATAACCTTGGGGATAGAAGAAACAACCACAAATACTTATGTTGGTTTTATTAGAATGGCATCACCAGTTTTAGCTATTAAACCTAGAAATGATTATTTTGGGGAAAAAGTGGTCGCTACACAAGTTAATAGAAGTATGATTAATGGTGCCATCATAGTGCCTGTACAACCTTTTGGTTATAATTGTCTTGGTGGTAAGTTATTGGCTTTAATCGCTTGTTCTCATGAAGTAAGGAATATGCTAAAAGAAAAGTATGGTGAAAAGATTGAAACTTGTTTTATGGAAACAACATCACTATATGGTGACCTTAAAGGTGTTAGTCAATATGATGGGCTTAAACCATTTATGAGATACCAAGCAATGACTGAATCAGATGTGTTTTTATTCCCAACACAAGAGGTGTATAGCCCAATTAGGGGTAGAATGAGAGAGTTATACGGTAAAGAGGAGTGGAACGGTAACACAGTTGACCCTAAACCTTCAGGACCAAAAATGAGAGAGTTTAATAAAGCTATTTCCATACTCAAAAATCATTTAAGACATTATGATGAAGAGGCTTATAAAGAATTTCATCTATTCACCAAAGAAAGTATGAAAGCTAAAACCAAGAAAAGATATTACTATTCTAATTTTGGTTTTGACAACGTAAAAGAACACGTTAACTCCCAAGGGTCAATACCTTTAAAAGAAGGACAAAACTTTCATAAACATAATTTGGATTACATGTATGAGTGGTGGAAAAAGAAAGCACAGAAACGATGGGAAAAATTAAGCTCTGAAGATAGAATTAGAACAGAGTTGGAAATATATACGGAATATAGTATAGATAACAAAGTGGTAGATATGGTAAGATAATGGACGGAAATAAACTAAAACATAAATTTGTTAAAAAAGAAAAACAATTAGAAACAAATGATTGGGTACGGTCAGCACGAAGATACTGTAACACACATAGGGCTGGATTGTACCCAGTAGGAACCGTAGATGGCGTGAATGTTAATTACGAACAACCACCGGCAAGGTTTGAAGTATCACCAGTAGAAGAGGTAAGTATGGAAAGGGTGGTAACCATGAATGAGTTAAATACATATGGTGACCGAATAGAGGAATTAAAGAGAGTAATTAAAGCTGATATGGTTAAAGAATTAGCACAACATTTACTAGAAAATGGGTTTGTAGAATCGATTGAAGTTATAGTACCTTCAGATTTTAGTACAAAAATAAAAATGAGAATAAAAGCAAAAAAATTAATATAATGAAAGAAAGAATTTTAAAAATGTTAAAGGCGAAAGCCAATGAAAAAAGAGAAAAAGCACTAACAAGTTTAGAATTATTAATGGATAATTCAGTAGGAATTGGTGACCATTCAACAGGTGATTTTTATAAGAATATTGAAGAAGCGTTCCAAAGTTTAGTTGACGCAGACGATATGTTAGAGACACTAGAAAAATATGATTGGAATAACATGCAGGATATATAATAAATTATGTACGTAGAAATTGAACCAAGACAAAGCGGTAAAACAACAAGATTAGTTGATAATATTGTTTCCTTTTTGAGAGATAATAAAGATAAAACTGCTTTAGTTGTAGCAAAAACTAATGACACAAGAAAATTAATACAATATAAAGTACATGAAAAATGTGGTGATTTTTGTTCGAAAAGAACAATAACTTCACACAAGATGTTCCCATCACCCAACACTATGAGACAGTTTGTTGATGAGTTTGATTTATTACCAACGAATAAACTAGTAGTTGACAAAAATGCTTATTACACCACAACAACATGTAATAGTGTTAAATGTAGGGAGATTTGGGATTTCTATGAGAATGGTTTTTATAAAGAAACAACCGTGGAACCTAATAAATTTATTAAAAGACATAAACTATAATGTTTGATGTAGAAGAGATAACAAATAAATGGTGTGACTTAGGTTTTTTGGAACAAATGCCCGAAAACTTAAAATCTATTGTGGCTTTAAAATATGAACTTGTGGCTAACCATATGTTATCTAATGATTCTTATATGGATGATACCACACTTTCAAACAGCATTTTCCCAATAATCTATAGAATATATAAGCAAGGTAAAACCATACCTAATGTTGAAACTTTTATTAGACAAACACATGGATTTTTTCTTAATAACCGTGAAATAATGCGAGATTTCCCTGTTTTTCCTGGGGTAGACATGGAAGCGGAAATGTGTGCTTTATTTGCTGAACAGTGGGAATCAAGAAAAGAAATAGAACCCATAAAATGGGTTAGCAAACATAAGTTTTCCAAAAAAGAAAAACCAATCATTGAGGAAGAGTTGGACCCAGTATCAGAACCAACCGATGATACTATAATAAATTGGTGGGATAGATTAAAACACTTTTTTCGTAATTTAATAAAAAAATAATGGATATATATCAGATATTTAAAAGATGGTTTAGGATAAATTATAGTCATTTAGGTTATAGTTTAACACCTTATTATAATGATGAAAATCTTGTCCCTAGATTTGATATTTTACGTTTTGGTAGAGAAACTGAATTGAAAGAGCTAAACTTAGAAAAGATTATGGATTTTTCTGCTGGTGATAGAGAATTAAGAAAACTTCTTTTTGATGCTTTATTTAGACAACACGGTTATAGGGTGGATAATGATTTTACCCCATTAAAAGAAATTAAAGAATTTAGATTATGATAAAAAAAGGTTTAATCAAACATAAATTTATTGAAAAAGAGTTTCTTTTGGACCTTGAATGGAACTCAAACCCACCTGATAGAACCGTTTGGACACAAAGAGATTGGGATAGAACCCTAATAACCAAAATAACCATGATATCAAACACTGTCCATAAAAATACATACCAAGGTGGGGCTGATACCATTAGATTAGGTTCTGAAGTTTGGATGATGGGTCTACCGGAATACGCAGTGTTAGTAAATTATGATGAATATGATGATACTAGAAAGGTAGGTTCATTATGTGGTAGATGGGAAGTTTATTTAGATGAAAATGTTCCTTATAATGAAATATGGGTTTGTAGAGAACAACCTACTTATGGTATCACAGTAGAAAATACAGAGGAAGACATGCCAACAATAACAGTTAATCATGGTGATATGTTTGATAAGAAAAAATTAAGAGGTAGAATTAGAATTAATGAATGAAATAGAAGAATGGTTTTTAAATGAATTTGGTCATTTGGGTTTTAGTTTAACCCCTACGATGTATTGTGCGGAATTGGCTGGACCGAATGCTAGATTGGACACCAATCCAGAAAACTTTGCACCAATTAAGGGTATATTATACACATACCCCATAAATGACCAAGGAAATCGTAGATGTATTAAACTTAGAACATCCGTAACACCTGACTTAGTCCAAGATATTGTGGGGATTGATATGACAGAAGACTATAGAGATTTGATTGTTAGGGAGTTACAAAGAGAAGTAGAAGACTTGGGGTTACCGATACCTAACTTCGGAATACTTAAACCAAAAGACTTTAAACCAATACAAAAATTAAATAAATTTAAATTATGATAAAACATTTATACCACTGTGCAGACATTCACATCAGACTTTATAAAAGACATGATGAATATAGAGAACAAATTGAAAAGTTTTTTAGTTCTGTAAAACAACATATGGAAGATAATGAACTAACTAGAGAAGAAGTTAGAATTGTTATTGCTGGAGATATTGTTCATTCTAAAAATCAGATGACACCTGAGTTAATTAATATTGTTACTTGGTTATTTAAAGGTTGTTGTGATATGGCAGATACCATTGTTATCTTGGGTAATCACGATTTCTTGGCTAATAACTTAGATAGAATGGATGCCTTAACACCCATAATTGAAACTATGGGAGATAATAGACTTAAGTTTTTAAAACATACAGGGTGTTATGAGGATGATAATATAGTTTGGTGTGTCTATGGTCATATGGAAGGTTCTGAGAGACCTAACATAGAGGAGGCAAAAGAACAGTATGGTGACAAACGATACGTTGGGTTATATCACGACCCATTAATTGGTTTAAAAACAAATGTTGGTTTTGAATTTGAAGATGGACAAGACATATCCATTTTTGATGGTTGTGATTTTGTTTGTTGTGGTGATATCCACCTATACCAAGTAATGAACTATCATGGAACACCTATTGTACAACCTAGTTCAATGGTACAACAAGATTTTGGTGAGTCTGTGGATAATCATGGTTATGTTGTGTGGAATGTCCAAACAAAAGAACATAAACATGTTAATTTAGAATCAGACTATGGGTTTTATACATTTAAAATAAATTCAATAGAAGATATTGAAGAAGAAATGGAAAAGTTGGTATGAGTTATAGTGAATTAGATAAAGTAAAAGACTTTTATAATCGAGTAACAGGTAAAAAAATGAAACTTAAAACCCATTGGACCTCAATGGACCATATTAATATACGTAGATGGATTTTAAGGTACAGAGATTATGAAGAGAGAATGACTGATGATATCGGCAATAAATTTATAGTTATAAAACATAAATTATGAAAATAGGTGATAAAGTAAAATTAGAAGACCCATTAATGGAAACTTTAATTGGTGAGATAGTAGATAAAGAAATTTCTAGATGTAAATGTAGTAAAAGTAAATGGATAATAGATTTTAATGGTGAAACACAAAAAGTATCAGTAGGTAGTAAAAAATTATCTTTATATGAAGAAGGATAAAAAATTACCCGATAACATTGTCTACAATGAAGAGACACAAAAATTTGACGCTAACATCAAACACTACCCAACAACTGTGGGTGGTCAAAAATTTGAGATTCTTCAAGTAGATAAATCAGAGGCTTTAAAGGCCGATAAGTATTTTAATAAAAGATTAGGTGAGTTAAAAAAAGAGTGGGATAAATTAGTAGAAGAATATGAATCCACCAAACTAATCTATAACACCAAATACACCTTTCAACCAACACTAGGTGAGGTTTACCATATCTATATAGGTAACAATGGTAATAGTTTTCTTAGTCTGATTAACCCTAATGAGTGGGATAGAGAACATCTTGGTTCCTATAGGTTAAATACAAATGGTACTTGGGAAAAAATAAATTATGGAAATACCTAAAAAATTAAAAGATGAGATTTGGGAATATTGTAGGCTAAACGATATAACAGATATTGATGCTTTTATACTTAAGTCTACACAACAAGGTTTTAATATAGAAAAATATGGGACCACACCATTTAAGATTGGTGGCAAAGAGACTGAAGTAGTAGAAAAAGAAGTAATTAAAGTTATTACAGCAACAACAGAAGTGGAGATTATTAGGGAAGTACCAGTAGAGATTGAAGTTATTAAAGAAGTAGAAAAAATTGTTGAGGTAACAGTAACAGACAATAAACTAATTGGTAAGTTAAAAAAAGAGATAGAAGGTCTTAATGAAAAAATTAATGAACTAGAGGGTAACCTGGGTAAAGAAAAAGAAAAGGTTGAGGAGCTATCTAATTCCGACTTAGGAGTGATTACCAAGTTAAACCAAAAAATAAAAAATTTAGAAATAGGGTTAGAATTAGAAAAAAATAGAAACTATGTAGCACCTAAAAAAGAAAAACCAAAAGAAAAGAAAAAAAGTGGTTTAAACAATATTATTAGATGGGTATCTAAAGAAGACCTATATGATGATGAATAACTAAATAGAGTTAGTTATACCATACTTACAAATAACTTCCCTTAAAAGAGTTTTTTTTAATCCTTCATTTTCTTCCGCTAAACCCCTATTAGTTATTACACATTCATCATAAATATAATGCCCAGCATTATCTATTTTAGTGAAGTAAAAATCCCAAGCTTCTATTGATATAGTTAATTGGTTTTCTTTTTGGAAAGTTTTAATTGATTGATTTTTTACTAATGATGAAACCTTTTTTACCATATCTGGCAAGCTTATTGTTCTCATTGTATTTGTTTTTTAATTCCATTTATTTAATGAATAATAATGATTATATTTTATGATAAATATCAAAACTATGGAAAAACTTGCCGAAGAAGTAAAAACTAAAGTCCCAAGTAAAGCTAAAATAAGGGTTATATGGGAAGATAACCCTGAAAATTATACACAAGAAAGAGCTAAAAGAATTGCTAAACATATTACTGAAAAGTATGGAAACCATAACGTACAAGTGATTTTTAAACCAAAAAAAATAACCACAGAAGATGGTGAAGTTGAAATGACAGTTGCGGATAATGTAATGGACCCAGCATACCAAAGAAAATTATTTAAAGAGTGGTTAAAAATTACCAATATTGATGTTGATTGGGAAAGACTTTTACGACTAGACAATAAAGTAAATGAAAAATTATCACAACAAAGAGAAACTGATTATAGATATAGAAATTGGTGTATCAAAGAGTTGGAGTGGTCTAATTTTCTTTCTTATGGTGATGATAATAAAATATCCTTTAAAGAGTTAGAAGGTATAACCGTAGTAACCTCAAATCCATTAAATATGGGTGGGAAAACAACATTAGCCTTAGATTTACTATTATTCTTATTTTTTAATAAAACAACTAAAGGGTCTACAGCAATTAAAATGTTTAATCTTTTTAGGGATAAAAATGAAGTATCCGTTAAAGGTAAAGTAGAAATAGATGGTGTTGACTATATCATAGAAAGAACTGTTACTAGAAAATTAAAAAGAAATAGTTTAGAATACACAACCAGAACTGATTTATCTTTTTATAGAATATTACCTGACGGAACTATAGAAAATTTAGAAGGAGAACAACGAAGAGAAACTGAAGAGTTTATTAAAAAATCCATAGGTTCTATTGATGATTTTTTATTAACAATTATCGCTGATGCTGACAACCTAGAAGATATTATCCATACCAAACCCACTGAAAAGGGTAGAATACTTTCTAGGTTTATTGGTCTAGAGATTATAGAAGATAAAGAATCTATCGTTAAAGAGATGAAATCAAAGTGGTCAAAAGGATTAAAATCAAACCAATACAATATAACCGATTTAAAATTAGAAATAAAAAAACTTAAAAACGAAACTAAAGAAAATAACGATACTATTAAAGAAAATAATATAGAAATAAAAGGTTTGGTGTCGGAAATAAAAAACGCGACAGATAAGAAAGAAACTCTAATTTCAAAAAAAATCGATATTGATGGTAAGGTAATAAATCTTAGACCCGAAGATATTGATAGAGAAATAGAAAAAATAATAAGTGAAGATAAAAAGAAAAAAGAAAATTATAGAACTATAAAAGAATCTTTTGATGGGATGGTTGAACCTGATTATGATGAAGATTTACATAACGATTTAATCAAACAAGAGAGAGAAAGTAAAACAGAAAAATCTACACACAATGGCTTAATAATAAGAACACAAAAATTAATAACTGAATTAGAGGAAGGTGAGTTTTGTCCTACATGTAAACAAAGTTTAAAAGATGTTGACCATAGTGATGAAATAAAAGAAAATAGAGATAAAGTTGTTGAGTACGAAAAGTTATTGGGTATTATTGAAGACAAGGTTACTGAAATTAGTGAAGAAGTTCATAAAATGGATAAAATAAAAAATTCTGTTTCTGAATATGACAGAACGTCACTAAAAGTTGATAAATTGGATTTAGATTTAGAAAAACTAAAAATAGAGAAAAAAGAAAAGTTAGGTCTTAAAAAAAGATATGAAGATAATTTAGATAATATTGAGACAAACAAAAATTTAGATAGTAAGATATTAGGTTATAATACTAAAATATCTAATCTTGATTTGGAAAAAACTAATAAAATAAAATTAGGTGGAAGGTTAGAAACTAAAAATAAACAAAACCAAACCCAAATAGATAAAAACGAAGAATACGTTAAAGCAATAAAATTAGAAGAAGAAATAAAAGCTATTTTTGAAATTTATCAAAGGATGGTGGGTAAAAATGGTATCATAAAAATGATTATGAAAAGCGTTATGCCATTAATTAATTCTGAATTAGATAGATTATTAATAGATACAGCCCCTTTTAAACTAGAGGTAGATATTAATGATAAAAAAGAGGTGGAATTTCTAGTAATCAAAGAAAACGAAAATGAAGAATTAATAAAATATCCAATAAACGAAGGTAGTGGGTTTGAAAAGACTGTTTCATCTTTAGCTTTAAGGTGTGTTATGACAAAGGTAAGTTGTTTACCAAAACCTAATATAATTGTTTTTGATGAAATTTTCGGAAAAATAGCTAGTGAAAATTTAGACTTGGTTGGTAGTTTCTTCCAAAAATGTTCAGAGATGTTTCCTAATATTTTTATTATCACACATAACCATTTAGTTAAAGATTGGGCAACAAAAATTATAACAATAAATAAAAAAAATAACATATCTTCTTTGTTAATAAAGTAAAACTTATTATATTTGTTTAAGATATTTATAAAAAAAAAGAATTATGGGTACAAGATATTTAATAATTGTTTTAGGTTCATACAAAAGTATTGAAAAGGATTTAAATCATATAGCGGATTCAGAACAAGGTATACACTATGTAGATGGTTCTGGTATTTTTATGGGAACTTTCTATAGTCCCTACACTACACAAGAAATCGAAGAGTTGATATTACACATTCCGGCTTTTTTCATTTTTGACATTACAGATAAATCAACAAACGCTGTAAATCTACCATCAAAGTACTTTAAAGGTTTGTTCCCCGAATTTGATGAGACTTTAGACATTCTACAAAATGAACTAGAAATTAATTTAAAAACTAAAAAGAAAAAAAAATCTAGAGCCGAGGAGTATGATACTATTGACGACATTTTGGATAAATTAAGTAGAAATAAATACGATAGAAGTTGTTTAACTAAAAAAGAACTATCTATTTTAGAAAAAAGTTCTTAATTAATTTTGTTAAAATAAAATTATTTATTATATTTGTTAAAAATATTATAGAAATATGGAAAAAAATAGAACATTAAACGAATATAGACAAAACAAAGAATTTGGATATAAAAACCCTAAAACAGAGACAGTTATTGATGACTACTACAGAAAAGTCGATTTTGACCCACAATACATTGTAGATTTAATTAAAAAATACCCAAACGATTCTGATTTAGGTAAAGAGATAAGAAAATATTATTTACACATAAAAAATAGAGTGTCTTTATGATAACCAATGTTAAGTACGAAGACTTAATAAGGAATGGGGAAAGAGTTGAATGGTATGGGGTTAAAGTACCTAGAGAGTTGATAACTAATTTGGTTAGTGTTTGGTCAGATAATCTAAAAAAAGAAATTGATGAACTTGAGTCAACTACTTCAGATTTAAAAGGTATTTCACTAGATAATAGAAAAGGTTATATAAAAGGGTTAACTACTAATTTACAAAACGCACCTTACACATTAAATGGTGATACGTATTTAAAAAAGAAATTAAGAATAGAAACCCAAATAGATAAAGAAAGTAAAAAGAAACCCGTTAAAAAGAAAAGAAAAACTAGTAAAAAAAAAACAACTAAACAAAGTGTAACTACGTCTAATAAAGTGACAAAAAATAGTAACACAATTTTTGGTAAAAATAAAAAATAAAATATGATATCTACAAAAAGATTTATTGAGACAACAGAAGAATCAATCTCTAACTATTTAAAAGAAGTTAGAAAAATTGATTTATTAACTCCCGAAGAAGAAGAAGTATTAACTAAAAAAATATCAGAAGGAGATAAAAAAGCTCAAGATAAGTTAGTTAATTCTAATCTTAGATTTGTAATTTCTGTAGCCAAAGAATATCAAGGACAAGGAGTACCTTTAGTTGATTTAATTTCTGAGGGTAATTATGGTTTAATAAAGGCAGCAACAAGATTTGACCACACGAAAGGTTTTAGATTTATATCTTACGCAGTATGGTGGGTAAAACAATCTATATTACAATCTCTTTCAGAAAATAGTAGAACTGTTAGACTACCAGTAAATATTACTAGCCAACTATCTAAAATTAAAAAACAAATCGCTCAGTTTGAACAAGAAAATGAAAGACAACCAACAGATGTTGATATGGATTTAGCGGTACTTTTACACCCAACTTGTGGTTCTTTAAATGAAAAAATTAATGAAGATGGTGATGAAATTTTAGATTTAGTTGCGGATAATTCTTTTATTAGACCTGATGAAGATTTTTATGGTGAAGATGTATTAAAATCTGAGTTAGAAAAAACACTTTCAGTACTTTCTGATAGAGAGAAAAAAATTGTTAATATGTATTTTGGTATTGATGGTAACCCTATGACACTAGAACAGATAGGTGACGAGTTTTCTTTAACCAAAGAAAGGATTAGACAGATTAAAGAAAAGTCTTTAAGAAAACTTAAAAACAATTGTGTCAACTTATTTGAATTTACTCAGAAATAACTTGGACAATTAAAAAAAAGATATTATATTTGTATAACAAGTATTAAATGTTCTTTTTGTCAGAACACATTTAGAACAGCCACGGTCAGAATACCGTGGTTTTTTTTTATATTCATTATACAACTATCTGTAGTTGGCCCTTACCAACAGTAAAATTTGGATTTTTCATAACAGTAATAGTAACTAAATTCCAATGATTAACATCTAATTCTTCAGGTTTTATAACTACATTTAAATAGTCACCACTATCTCTTGAAACAATAAATCTTTTGCCGTTTCTAATATCACCATCTACCATCGAATAAATGATTTCTTCTTTCGCGTCATCTAATAACCTAACGATATCCATATCATATATCCTTTCACCAGAACCATGACGCCATTTCCTATTAGCGGTATGACCACCAACATCGTGATGTAAGTCAAATGTAAATTCGATTTCAGCGTTTAATTCATGGAATTTTTCCTCCCTTAGAATAGATTCTTTTATAATATTTTTAATATTCATGTTTTATAAATATTTATATAAGTAAATAAATCATACACTTTCAATAAAAAGTGGTTAAAATTAAAATAAAAAAATTATGAAAAAAATTATCGAATTTATTAAAAAATATAAACTATATATTTTAGGTGTGTTATTTGTGTTTTATTTTTTTCGTTCTTGCACTAAATCTACACAAATTAAAAAGTTAGATAAAAAAGTTAATAGTGTAGAAATAGTTACAGATAGTTTAAGTAATGAAATTAAACTAAGACAACAAAAAATAGATAGTCTACCCGAAATAATGAGAATTGAAAAAATTAATATTCATTTAGAGTATGATGATTGGATTTCTAGTAAAGATAGAGGCATCCAACTAATGGAGTTACATTCCATTGTAAAAAATAACGTTAAAGAATTACAAAAAAAATAATTATGATTAATTGGATTAATTCGTGGAAAAGTGGTAATAAAAAAAATAAATATAGTATTACCATACGATTAGGTAAACTAACAGTATTTGAATTTAAAGTATGTCCTTGCACTAATGAAGGGTGTAGTAAATTTAGGTTTATGATTTTAAATTTAGGTTTTCAGATATGAAAAAAGTTTGGGATTGGATAAAAAATAACCCTAATAGGTCGATGTTTTTATTACCGATATTGTTGGTTGCGGCAATATCAATATCTCATGTTGTCTCTTGGTATGACATGGCAAACCCTATTAATTGGGCGATATATCTATCGATAGCTATAGAGGTCGCTGCTATTACCGCATTAGTTGCAGCAACAAATCAAATTAAAGGTGGTATATGGTTTATGTTTGGTATAGTTACTTTCATTCAAATGATAGGTAATATTTTTTATTCATTTAAGGAAATAGATGAAACAGGTGAATTATTTAAGTCTTGGATAGAACTAACTGGGCCTGTATGGGAATTGATGGGAACTGAAACCACTGACTTAGTTGGTATGAAAAGATGGTTGGCGTTTTTAGAAGGTGGGTTGTTACCTATTATATCATTAACTTCATTACACTTCTTTGTTAAGTATGAAAAATCTGAAGAAGAAAAGGAACCTTCTGGAATTTCCGAAAGATTATCCGACTTATCTGATGATAAACCTACAGTACTTAGACAACCATTATCAGGTGTTGAGGTTGTTCTTACCGATGAAGTTGAAATATCCGAAATGATGGATAATAGAGTTGATGGTTATATTGTAGATGAATCTATACCCAAAGAAAAGGCAACTACCGAGCATTCCTCGGTAGTTAGAAAAGAAGGTTTAAGTGATAACGAAGTACCTAAAACAACACCAACAATGTTATCTTTGGAAGATGAATTAATAAAAAATAGAAAAAATAAATTAGGTGAGTAATGTATATTAACAAAAAAGATTACACCTTAAAAGAGGCCAACTATTATAAAGAGGTCTATCAAAAAACACAAATAGTGGTGGGACATAGTGGTCGTAAAAAAATGAGACACTTTGATGCTTGGGTTAATCGTAGAAATGGTAATTATAAAAAAACATCACCATACACAATAGATATAGACGGAACAATACACCAACATTATGACCCAAAGTACTATTCTGATTTTTTAGATTGTGAACAAGATAAGTGTAACATACCTATAATATTAGTTAACCAAGGGTGGTTAAAATTAAATGATTTGAATGTGTACGTTGATTGGTTGGGGCATATTTATAGTAAAAATATTGAACCTATAGAGAAAAGTTGGAGGGGTCATAAATATTGGGCAAAATACACTAAAGAACAATTTTTGTCCTTAAAAAAACTAATTGATTACTTATCCAATGAGTTTAATATAGATAGAGAAGTTATAAATAATAATGTTTACGATGAAAATGTAGATTTATTTAAGGGTATAACATTTAGGAGTAATTACTCTAGGGATTTAACAGATGTTAGTCCCGCTTTTGAAATAGAAAAAATAAAATGATGGACGATAGAAAATTTTTAGATAAAATTAGAAAATTACAAGAAAGTAATAAAAAGATTAATGTTACCGATTTTCCTGTTAATGGACCAAAAAAAAGTATGGCTCAATTAATGGTAGAAGAATCTGAACCATTAAAACTTCTTAATGAAGAAGAAGAAATTCAAACAGTTGACCCTGATGAGCAACGTGAAGAAGAAAGTAAGTTTAAAGATATTGTTTCTAAACTAGTTAAATTTGAACCTATAAAAGTTCACAAAGAAAATGTAGAATGGTCTGGTCATTTAATTAGAGAAAAAATTGATTGGCATTTTTCTTTAGACGATACTGTTGGCTGTTACGTTGACACAACCGAATTAATACAATTAAGGGACGAAACTTTAGAAGTACTTAAAAAGTTAAGGGGTTACTATGATGTTTGGTCTGACGAATGGAGCACTAGGTTAACAGGAGGTTCAGCTGATGAAATAGATAGTGCTGAAATGGGTGGTGAAGAAGAAGGTGGATTTGGTGAAGAAGAAGGTGGGTTTGGTGAAGAAGAAGGTGGATTTGGTGAAGAAGAAGGTGGATTTGGTGAAGAAGGTGGGTTTTAATAAAAAAATAGCATGGAAAAAATTAAAAAAATATGGTTATGGGTATCTGGGGTTATAGTTTCTTTTATTGGTTTGTTTTTTATCTTTTCTAAAATATCAGACTCTAATAAAGAAAAAAAAGAATTTAAAAATAAAAAGAAAGGTTTAGAGAAAGATTTTAAAACAGAACAAAGGAAGGTGGTTGAAGTTGAGAAAAATAAAAAGGAGACCAAGTCAAAAATAAAAAAGAACAAAGAAAAGATTAAAAAAACAAAATCAGAAATCAAAGACACCAATAAGGCTGTAGAAATTTTAAAAGACTTTAAAGAAAAACATAAAAAATGAAAAAATTAGTTATATTATTTAGTTTTATTTTATTGTCTATAAATGGGTTTACCCAAACAACTGAAGATTCAACAACCATCTCTAATACAGAACTAAATAATGTTTTTTCTGCCATAGACACACTAGTACAGCAAGACAGTATTAAAAATGTTTTAATAAATGACTTAACCCACCAATTAAGTTTATACAAAACACTCTCACAACAAGACAGTATTTTATTAACAACAAAAACCAAACAAATAAGTATTTTAAACGAAACAATAGACCTTTACGATGAAAGACTTAAAAAAGTTGATAAATGGTATAATAAACCTTGGGTTGGGATTATAGAAGGTATGGCTTTAACCACTCTATCTTCATGGATAATTAAAAATGTTGCCGACTAAACTTTAATTTTTAACTCATTTTGTTTAAATTTAAATAAAAAATTATGAATCAAAATAATTTAAAAGTAAAAAATATATTAAAAGAAATACAAGAAAACAGTCATAAAAAAGTTTTAGTGTACTCTTTAAAAGGTTGTCCTGCTTGTGAAGATTTAAAACAAAAGTTTAATAAAATTGGTTTAAATTATGAAGATGTTGAAATGGAGGGAAATGAACTTATGTGGAAAAAACTAGAGGAGTGGGGTGGTAGTGAATATGCTCCACAAGTAAAAGTAGAAAATAATTTAATAAAAGAAAATGAGTACGAAACAATCACAGAGTTAATAAGTAAAACAATTTCCGAACTACTAGATAGAAAAATTATTATTAAATAAAGTTTAGTACTTTAATTATATATTTATTAAAAAATAACTTTTTTGGAGAACTGCAAAACAATATTTACAAATATAGAATTAAAAAACTCTATAAACTACTTAATGGAAGTAAATGATGTTGAAAGTGACATCGCTGACTTAACTAATAGAGTAGATGATATATCTGATATAGTTAGTGATGACGTTGGTAGGGTTGGTTATATTAGGCAACTTACCGCTGAATTTTTAGAATATTTAATGACAATAAACGATGAACTATCAGACCAAATAGAAATACCAAAATCTGAAGAGTTAATGGCTAAAATGTTAGGTCGGACTGCCAGAAAAAAATATTATATGAGTAAATTTAGGTTATAAAAGATTTTTATAAAAAAAAGTATATTTATAATTATATAATCGATTATTAAAAAACAAAAAAAAATGGCAAAAAAAGTATTAAAATACACAGAGGAAGAATTTGTTACTCTTTTAGAAAATATCGTAAAAAGGGTTAAAAAAGAAGAAAGATTAGAAGAATCTAAAAAAAGAGTTAGAAATTCTAGAAGATTAAGTGAATCTAAAAGAACCAACAGGAACTCAAGAAAATAAATTTTTGTGGGTTAAAAAATTAATGGGAGTATAAAACTCCCATTTTTTTGTTATGCTTCTTAGTATTTATAATAAAACTTAATATTTATTACTATGGGACTTAAAAAAATTATAAAAGAAGAGTTAACTAGAAGTGATAAAGCTGAAGTTAAAAAATTGGCTAGAAAAGAGTTTGAGGACATGCTAAAGACTACAGATATAAAATCTAAAATAGAATCACTAGTTAAAAAACAACTTAAAAACGACAAACCAACACAAAAAGAAGTAGCTAAAATATCTGAAAAAGTTTTGGTACAATTCTATAAAACAATGTGGACTAGAAGAAGTTTTTGGTCTAACAAATTAGATAGTATATAATCATGGAAAGAAACATCGACCCATTAGCTAAAAAAGGGATGAGAATACATCTTACTAGTATGGATACTGATGACCCAAATCCAATAGATTCTGGGTTAGAAGGTACTATATATAAAATTGATAGTTTAGGTACAATACATGTTAATTGGGATGACGGTAGAATTTTAGGTGTTATACCTGGAATAGATGATTACTATCTACTACCACCAACGGAAGAACAAATTAAACCTGATGAGTTTATGGGTATATTTGGGGAAAGTTCTGATATTAAAATAGAATCAGAAAAAATTAAAGGTGGTAAATCTGAAAATATGACACCTAAAGATTTATCTAAAAAACACAAAGTAGATATAAAAGATATTGAAAAAGAAATTAACGTTGGTACCAAAATAGAAATGGAACACACCGATTCTAAAAAAATAGCTAAAGAAATTGCTATGGACCATATAGCTGAATTTCCCGATTACTACACAAACAAAAAACACGGTGTTAAAGTATCCGAAAAAGGTTTGGAAAAAGATTTAGAAGAAACAGCTACCGCAAGTTCATCTGGGTCTTATAGCCCAGCTCTTTTTGGAGGAGAAGCCACAGTAAAAAAACCAAGAGCTAAAAAATTGGCCACCAATATTATAACAAAGGGGGATTTAAAAAACCCTTTAGGTAAAATTTATTCTTTTGGGGCCAAAACAGAATCTAAAATTTTTAAAGTAAGTGACTTATTAAGTGAAATATCGTCAACCCACGCTTCAAAATTAAGAAATGCTGAAGGTACTTTTGATGGTGACCCTTGGGTCGGTAAAAAAGGTTGGTTAAGAAAAGATGAGTTAACTTGGCCTGGTGGTGAAATATCTGATATCTTAGCTAAAATGGATATTGATTGGGGTGATTCTGATTTAACTTTAACCGATAAGGAAACGGATAAGATTAATGAAGGATGGTTAATTAAATCAAAAGAAGATAAATTAGCTTTAAGTATTTTAAAAAGAGTAAAGGAAAGTTTGCCTACAGACCTCCGTATTGACAATGGTTATGGAGATAGGTATAGAGATACCGATTCGGAACCACTTAAAGGTCAACAGATAAAATTTACATTACCTGGTATAAAAAGGGAGGCTGAAATAGCTGTAAAATGTGGGTCCAGTTACGGTGAATATCACTGTATTTTAAATGTAAATAATAAAAGATTAGACGCTAGTGATTGGGCAATAGGTAAATTATACAAACACCTAATTAATATATTAATCGATAGACATAATAAGAAAAAAATGACTCAAATACAATCAGATTTAACAGACCCTGGTTATGCTCAAGACGTATTTGATATGTTGGATGACGAAGATATAGTAAATGAGGGTAAAAAGAAAAAAGAAAGTCCAATACATAAGAAAAAATGGGAACGTTGTGTTAAAGATGTAAAAAAACAAAATAAAAAAGATGGTAAGGATTATAACCCTTACGCTGTTTGTACCGCATCTATAGGTTATGAGGGTTCAATTAAAAAACCACATAGAAGAAAGGATAAAGAAGAATTAGAAGAAACAACAACTTTCTCTTCTGTTTTTGGTGGTGGATTTCCAGTAACACCATTCATGTTCGCCAAGAAAGGAAAACATATACCATCAAAGAAACCGATATGGAAAGGTGGTAAAATAGTACAAAAGGCTAACAAAGCTGATTTACTAGGTGAATCTTTACTAGACGAAATAAACAAAATTAAATGGGTTAAAGGTGGTAAGTTTATAAAATTTAAGGATAGATGTGTTAAATACAACAATCAACCACATTGTAGTCAAGGAGCTATTGATAATCCTATCGAATTTAGTGACACAGCTTTTGAAAATGTTAAAAAATTATCCAAAAAAATGAATATATCAGAAGGAGAAATATTAGACAGAATTAAAGCTAAACTAAGGGGTGTCAGTAAAGAAAAAATGGAGTATAATAAAGAACACGGACTCCCTATATGGTGGCAAGGAAGTAAAGAAGGTTTTTATGAAAAAATGGAACCTAGAAAGAATAACACTGGTAGTAACTAATTTTATTAAAAATTGGGATATTTATAAAAAAAGATAAACATGTCAAAAAATATTAAAGAAACGATAAGAAGAAATTTAAATACTTTACTTGAAACAAAAGGTTTTGAGCACATGGAGGTTGCTTTTGGTGTTAAAGAAAAAAGTGATAACCTTTCTGACGCTGAAAAAAATCAATTCGGGGAAATGAAAACAATCCAAACCGAAAAAGGTGTTAACTTAGGCAAATCCTCAGTTCAACCAGCTTTAGATAAAGTACGTAAAGAAGATAAAGAAGATGAGGACGTTTACTTTAAAGATGTGGAAAAGAAAATGAAAGTTTTTCAAACAACATCCGAATCTGAACCATCACAAATTGGTGAGTCTTCTGATAGGGGTATTAATATAAATGACATGACGGAAAATGAATTTTTAGAAAAAATGTTAGGCCCAAAATATAAATCAGCTCCTTTAGAAAAAATAACAGCAGCAATGAAAGCTTATGAAGATTTAAAGAAAGCGAACCCTGTTAATGAAACTTTTGACCCACCCAAAGTAAACAGAGAAGATGACCAAACTGAACCCGAAGACGTTTATTCAACTGAAGCTTTAGGACCTGGAATGTTAGCATTAAGATATGATAATGAAGGTACACCTGTCTACGATAAGTTTGAAAAAAGAATGGACGATTTAAACGGTGACGATTTAAGTTATAAAAAATTAAAAGGTTATGGTCAAAAGTATTTAAAACATAAATACGGCACACCTGACGAGTACCATTATACACCAAAAGTAAGAACAACAGATAAACCTATTAATGAAACTTATATTGATGTGTTAGAAGAGAATATATTCAAAGTTAAAGGAACTATTAAATCTAAAAAACAAGTTATTAACTTGGTTGACAAACTACCTAATAGAGTTAGAGTTGACGAGACGGTATTTGCTGTTACTGACGGTGAAAACGAATATAGATTAATGTGGGAAGGTTCTAGAGACGGTGAGGCAGTTATTACACATGAAAAGAATGTTAACATTGTTAATGAAAACATTAACAAAATGAAACACTTATGGGAATTTAAATCTTCCGACTCCAATAAAAAGGTTATTAAAGAAAGTAATGATGTTTTCTTTAAGATGATGAATAAAGTGAGGGGTAAAGAATCACTTAATGAAAGTGTACACAAAAAGAAATCACCAGTACCAGGTAAATCAAAACCTAGATTTGGGGGGATGGAATTAAAATTTGATAGTGAAGTAGATATGGCTTTATATATCTTATTCAACCCAAAATTAAAAAGTAAGGCAGAACCAAAATTCTTAGAGTGGGCATCTAGTTTAGGTTACACACAAGAACAAAAGGATTCTGAAGGTAAAGAAATTAAAAATTACATTAAAAATGAAGTTCAAAAGAAAAAGGAATTCCCAGGTTGGAAACAGAAGTGGTATTTAATGACAGGTGAGATAGTTATACCTAAAATGGCTTCAGAACCTAAAAATCAGAAATTTTAATATGAAAAATTTAAAAGAAATAAAATTAATGATGGAGAGATTAGAATCTCCAAGGCTAACCGAAACTGAATTAAACTATAAGAAAAGCCTTTTAAAAGAAGAGATTGGTGAACGTGACCCTGAAGAAGGGGAACAGTTAGTAAATGATAAAAATTCATTAGAAGGGGGTAGTTTAAAAGACTTTAATTTACCATCATCCTATAAAAAGATGTACAAATACTTAAATGATGGTTGGCTTGCTTGGTCTGATGAAAACGGTAAGGTTTTCTTCCGAAAAAACCCAAAACCAGGAATTGATGAAAGATGGATATTAGATTACTTTAATCGTAAAGGATTTACTTACTCTAATAAATTTAATCCCGACATACCCAAAAATATAAAAAACAGCCAGCCCGATTATAGAAGAAAGTAAACACCCAACCCAATTCATGGCCGGATGACTTAAATAATAAAATTAAAAATAACACAAAATAATATAAGGTCTTAGGACCTTATTTTTTTGCCTACATATTTATAATAAAAAGATAATATGGGTCGAATAGAAAAACTAAAGAGACAATTAATCAAAGAAGCTAATATAAGGGTTTTAACTGAGCAAACATCTGATAAGGTTGCTATATTAATAGATGGTACATCATCTGCTGGTAAATCTATGACAGCTAATTTATTAGACGCTGTTCCTTTTTATGAAGCGACAGACC
>Ga0233412_10000579_pt1 | contig 20795 bp, 21 predicted proteins | sample Na_anoxic_4_MG_FD_180667 | JGI IMG/M metagenome (GOLD analysis project Ga0233412, IMG submission 180667) | Seawater microbial communities from Saanich Inlet, British Columbia, Canada - Na_anoxic_4_MG | ecosystem: Environmental > Aquatic > Marine > Inlet | place: Canada: British Columbia...
AATCTCATATCCAGGTCGGTTTCTCCAGGTTTAATTCCAGTCAGGTCCTGCACCGTGTCGAGGATGCGCGTCGCACCACGAACATGACAGGCAGTACCCACACAAATGTGAACTTCATGACGTCCTCTCGGAACGAGACTAAATGCTTTATAAAAGGTAGCGATATGCAATATCCGGGTTAAAGGAACTTGTAATTTTTCGCCGACTCTTTCTAATACTTTCTTAGGAAGCCAATGATTTTCGCTCTGAATCTCTAATAATACCTGAATTAGTGAACTGGCTTCGCCCTGATGCTTATCAATAATCTGATCGATTCTATCGTTATCCATAATCGCTTTCCTAATCTTCCTTTTTTCCTTTAAGCGAGAGCATAGCACTTCCGGGTTTCGTCGTACCTGACAAATCCCTGTCTTGATGAATTTTTCATGTGTCTTGATACTTCAGACGGGTTTAATCTTAAAATCTCAGAGAGTTTTCCGGTTGAAAGGGGTTCTTCTCGCAGATGTAACATGATTTGGCTTATTGTCAATTTATCACCAATTAATTCATCAAATAATCTGTTTACCTCGTCACTATTGAAAAACTTATTGTACTCTTCTTCCGATTTAACAGGTACTCTCAACCTTTCCCTTTCAATCAGCTTAATATATGGAATTAATTTGTCGGCTGCTTCAAGTTTGAACTTCAATTCATTTCCGTCTATTCCTTCGCCCTTGCCAAGTGGGCCTAATTCCTTCACCTTACTGGTAAAATCATTGGTAACTTCGGCCAAAAGGTTTCCATCGGCGCCAGACATAAATTCGAGCCTTAGTCTTTCCGGGTTCAGGCCGATATGTTCCATTATTTTTCTACATAGATACGTATTGCTTAATGCATCGTAATTTCCATGAGTAATATAATTGCATTCATTTAACCGGCAACCACCAATAAACACTCCATCTTGTCCATTCAGGAAGGCTCTGAGCATAAACTCCAGATCGACCCTACCGGAACACATGACGCGAATAAGCCTCATTTCAGTTGTATATTGCAGTCTGGAAACTCCAGCCAGGTCAGCAGCGCCGTATGCTCACCAATGGCATACAAAACCTAATATTTTTGGTTTAAATTCAAGACCTGAACTCATGTGTTTTCACCTCATTTTATTGCTCATTGAAAAACGAAGGCCGACAGGCCTTTATCAGAGACATTGGGCTATGCCTGTGCCTTGAATCTCTGATTTACACATCTCCAACTGCAGCATCAAATTGCCGTATGATCTCTTCCTCTGTAACTGCCGCATCAATTTGGTTCAAAAGCTCTTCATCCGTAAAGTGCTTCAGTACAATAGCATTTGTCGGGCACTTTGCATTACAGAGACCATCTCCTTTACAGAGCACGGGATTAACCCATGCCTTTTTGCCCTGCGGTGTCTCATGAAACTCTATGGCACCATACGCACAGGCTGAGATACATGCCCCACACGATACACAATCATTCTCTTTTACCTCGCAAACAGAACCTGAGGCAGTTACTGTATCGTGTGAGAGAAGCGTTAAGGCCCGGCCGGCAGCGCCATAAGCCTGGTTAATCGTTTCTTGTATATGCTTAGGATAGTGAGCCGTACCACAAAGATAAACACCATCTGCAGCAAACTCAACAGGTTTTAATTTGACATGGGCTTCTTTGAAAAAATCATCCTGGCTCAAAGTTACCTTGAATAATCCAGCTACTTCATTGGTTCCTGCGGAGGGAATAACAGCAGCCGCGAGAGAAAGAACATCGGCATCTATAGCAAGCTTCCGGCCTAAAATGGGATCGGTCGCGGTAACCCTTAAAACAGGCTTCCCTTCCGCTTCAGCAGCTTCCACCACGGGCTTGTCATCAGGCTCATAACGGATGAACTTTACATCTTTTTCTGACGCTTCCCGATAAAAATCTTCTCTTAACCCATACGTTCTCATGTCCCTGAAAAGGATGTATATATTCATCTCCGGGTTTATTTCTTTTAATTTCAAGGCATTCTTTATGGCATGGCTGCAACATACCCTGCTGCAGTAATTTCTATCTTCATTTCTACAACCAACACATTGGATCATAACCAGATTCTCGGCATTAATTACCGTATCAATTCCTTCGGCGATCTGTTCCTCCAACTCAAGGTGGGTAAACACCTTATCGTTTTCTCCATAAAGGTATTCGACAGGTTTATATTCATCAGCGCCTGTAGCAATGACGGATACACCATGTTTTATCTCTTTAATACTACCTTCAGTTTCCACCGTGGTGATAAAATTTCCTACATAACCGGAGACATCTGTAATGGTGGCTCCATGAGACACATGTATCAAGGGGTTTTCATAAACATCACGTATCACTTTATTTAAATATGCATCAACATCCATTCCTTCCAGGGTGGTGTGAAGTCGCCGCGCCACCCCTCCCAGGGCTGAATCTTTTTCCACAAGGTGAACCTCATGTCCCTGGCCGGCTATGGAGAGAGCACAAGTCATGCCGGCTATGCCGCCGCCAACTACTAACGCCGCCTTGTTTACCGGCAGATCAAATTCCATTAATGGCTCCAGATAGCGAGCTCGTGCCACCGACATACGGATGATATCATTTGCCTTCTCAGTGGCTTCTTCCTTTTGTTTAGAATGTACCCAGGAACAATGTTCTCTAATATTCGCCATCTCACAGTAATATTGATTAAGTCCCGCCTCTCGAAGAGTGTCCCGAAATAACGGTTCAAGAGTCCTGGGGGAACATGCAGCGATAACCACACGATTGAGACCTTTTTCCTGTGCCAAATCCGTTATTTCCCTGGCAGAATTAGTAGCACATGAAAACAGCTGTTCCTGAGCATAGACAACATCGGGTAAGGTCAATGCATATTCAACCGTGGAAGGGACATCAACTACTCTTCCGATATTGGCTCCACAATGACACACAAAAACACCTATCCTCGGGTCCTCTTTAGAGACATCCCTCTCCGGCGGATAAATTCTTTCTTTTGCCAGATTCCCTCTCCTGTAATCAAGGAGTTCACCGATTTGAGCTCCGGCCCCGCTGGCAGTAAAAACCGATTCGGGGATATCGATAGGGCCCTGGAAGGCACCGCTTACAAAGACCCCGGGCCTGGTGGTCTCCATAGGATTTTCATCACTTGCTTTACAGAACCCGTGTGAATTGAGCTCAATTCCGAACTTATCCGCCAACCCCTCATAATCGCAGGGAGGATTCAGTCCAACGGATAATACCACCATATCGAATTCTACCTCTTTTACGCCATCGTCGCCGGCAGTATATCTTACAACTACATTCTTGCTTTCAGGGTTCTCTCTTACTATTGATGCGTAGCTTCTAATGAATTCAACTCCGGGAAGTTGTTCTGCTCTTTGATAGTATCGTTCAAAATCCTTACCATGAGAACGAATATCGTTATGGAATATCGTACACTCTGCCTCCGCTTCATGATCTTTTGTCAAAATTACCTGTTTTTGAGTATAGGTGCAGCATACGCCTGAACAATAGCTGTTCTCTCCCGGGGTAACCCGTCTGGAACCGACGCATTGAATCCAGGCTATCTTTTTTGGATGCTTATTGTCTGAAGCACGCAGTACCTCACCTTCGTATGGCCCGGTGGAGGCTAACAACCGTTCATAGTCCATACTGGTTACCACATTCTGCAATTTTCCGTAGCCATATTCATCTTTCACCTTAGGGTCAAATGGCTCAAGACCGGGAGACAGAATAATAGCCCCGACTTCTATTTCTACTTTCTCAGCCTTTTGATTAAAATCAATGGCATCATTTTTACAGACTCCGAGACAAATAGCGCATTTTTTTTCTTTAATATAAAGACAGCTTTCATCAATATATGAGATGAGGGGAATTGCTTGAGAGAAATATATATGAACAGCCTTATTCCCCGATATTTCCTGATTAAATTGATCAGGGTATTCGACTGGGCAGTATTCTACACAGGTCGTACAGCCCGTGCATTTGTCCTCTATAATGTACCTCGGCTTTTTGATCAGGTTTGCCTTAAACGCGCCTGCTTTTCCTTCTATACTGTCAACTTCAGTATAGGTCAGGACCTCTATGTTGGGATGCCGGCCGACCTCGACCAGTTTAGGTGAGAGAATTCACATGGAGCAGTCATTGGTGGGAAAGGTCTTGTCAAGTTGAGCCATATGGCCCCCAATGCTCGGCGCTTTCTCAATCAGATAAACCTTAAAACCGGCAGTGGCAAGATCTAACGATGCCTGAATACCGCTGATTCCTCCACCGAGAACCATAACATCGCCAAAATTACTGTCCGCGAAACTTTTACAAATCCGTTCAATTTGTTCTTTTTCCACTTCTCAATTTCCTTATCAGATTTCCAAGGTGCCCTGAACAGTGTCCATCCACAAATGATAAAAATTGTTCGAGTTCAAGGAAGGCGATAATTGTAACCGCAAGAATACATTGGAGTATTCTGAGGATTACAATTTGAGCCTGACGCCGAAATCGGGCAAATTAGCCATTTGTGGATGGACACTAAATAACTTCCTGTATTATTTCCGTTATGTCCTTAATCTCTATATTTTCGTCGAAACCCATGGTTACCCTGCTATCTTCAAGCATGGTAATGCAGTATGGGCAACAAGTAACCAGCAATTCAGCTCCGACACCAATAGCCTGTTCTATTCTCAGATCGCCGAATCTTTCCCCTTTTTGAGTTTCCATCCAAACCCTGCCGCCTCCTCCTCCGCAACAGAGACTATCTACGCGCGATTCAGGCATCTCATTCAATTCCAAACCAGGTATGTTCTTTAAAATTTCTCGAGGTTCGTCATATATGTCATTATGTCGACCCAGGTAACATGGGTCATGATAAGTAACTTTCTTCTCATACTCCCTGGTAAGCGCAAGCCTTCCTTCATTCATAAGCTCGAATAAATATTGAGAGATATGAATCACCTCAAAGGTTACCATAAATTCGGGATATTCATTTTTGAAGGTGTGGTAGCAGTGAGGGGAAGAAACAACGATTTTCTTCACGCCACTATCGATAAACGTTTTGATATTTTCCCTGGCCAGGCGTTTGAACAATTCCTCATCACCTGTCTTGCGGATGCTTTCTCCGCAGCAGTTCTCCCTGGAGCCCAGTATCCCGAAATCCACTCCTGCCGAGTTGAGAATTTTCGCTGTAGCAGCGGAGACCTTTTTCAATCTCGGGTCATAACTTGGGTAGCAGCCCGGAAAATATAAGACCTCCATTTCCTCGGTGAATGATTTTACTGAAAGGCCTTTAGCCCAGTCTGCCCTCTTTTTGCGTTCCTCACCAAGGGGGTTACCTTCGCCAATGAGGCTTCCGCTCGCAGTGCGGACAGGCTTTACAGAAGAAGGAAAAACCCCATATTCCGTTGCAACCCTGCGTAAGGCGACTCCGGATTCTATCTGTTTTACGTCCCTGGGGCACTGCTGAGGGCATCTTCCGCAGGTCGTACAAAGCCACATTTCTTCACTTTCTATCTCAGTAAAACCAAACGTCGCCTGTCGGACCAATTTGCGCATACTAAAGGTTCTAACCCTGTTCCACGGACAAACCGTATCACATAATCCGCATTGGAAGCATCTCTTGAAGGCGTCACCACCGCTTTCTTTGATGACATCTATGATCTCTTTGTAGTCGGCTACAGTCTCCACTGTCTTTCTTAATCCTCTTCTTCGCCGTAATAGTTCAGCCTATTTTTGACAGAATTAACAGGGTGAACCGGATTATTGTTTGATTTTGCGATATGTGTTCCTGATCTGCTGGGTTTAAATCATATTTGCTCTATAATCCTGTCAGATATTTTTCTTGCAGTGACCTATTGCCTTTCGCCTTAATGTTTTAACCCTTCATTGACATTCGGGCAACGGTATCCATTATCTTGTCCAACCCATATTTGTCTGCCAACGCTTCCAATCCGATCTCCATCTCCTCCTGCTCAGCCTCTTCCTCTTCTTCGACTTCCTCTTCTCTTTCTTCGTAAGTCAGGGCATCAGTTATGCACCACTTAACACACAAGGGTTCTTCTTCATCTTCACACATATCGCATTTTAAAGGCAACCCGGAATCAGGTTCTTTAAAAAGATCCCTGGATGGGCAGGAAGCTCTGCAGAAGGCACACTCGTCATATTCCTTTCCGTCAATCGTATATTTATCCCTGCCGGCACATTCAGCTACAGCATATTCACCCGCGTATACAGGAACATATACATCTTTAAGTGGGTCATGAATCACCCGAATACGAGCCCTCGCAGGATTATTACTGCTATATTTCGGCGCAGCGTGAAAAGCAGAGCAGATTACCTCACATGCCCGACAACCATTGCATTTATCAACATCAATTTTTATTGTCTTAACAATTTTCATTTTTTTCTCACCCTTCACGGTTCACGTCCCCCAGTCTATTTCTTCTCTTTTTCTGCCGAAGTCTCTTTGGAAGAAGAATCTTCACCCTCTGTCAGTATCCCTCTCTGTATAAAATCTTCACTCACATAATCTAAACCCAAATCATGCAAAGTCTCTTTCGTAGGAATACCTTCATCATTCCACCCCTTAAATTTGTAATACTCATCTAAGAGTTCCTTTTCAAGCTCGGGAAATCTCTTCTTCCAATGGTTTTCGGGCGGCTTATCATCTTTTTTCCTCATGCCTCTTCTGATATTTATGGCCCTAACCAATGTCCGGTATCTCCTGGCTCCTTGCGTTAGTTTTTCTTTATCCATCTCGATCCCGGCCCCGGATGAGATAAATTTCGGGTAATTGTGTATATGATACGGCGGTTTCAGGGGAAATGACGACAACCCGGCACACATCCCGAGGGCGTCATCAATGTAGTGCATCATTTCCTGCCAGTTAACGATCTCACAGCACATTTGAACAGTTGGGAAATACGGGATTGAGTTTTCTCCGCGGAGTTCCCAATCTAAAAAATATTGCTTAAATTTTTCATCAGGAACCTGGATCCAATCCTTCACAAACTCTTCTCTCGCTTCTCTCGTAGGAAAAGGCGCCTGAGGAAAATTCCCTTCAATTTGGGTAATGTTCACTTTCTCGCCGGTGCTATACATAAGAAAATACATGGGATTCAGCATTGATAGTTTGAGAGGCAATTGCTCATGTTTCTTAATATTATTATGAGCATATGCCTTTGCGTCGTTTCCAATTTCCTGGGCCGCCCAGTAAGTGCCATTGGCCAAAACATCTCCTACCCCTTCCCTCCGAACAATTCTGTCAAGTAACCAGTAAAATCTCCCCTCGTTATCGGACGGCATTCCTTCAAAATCTTTATCAGGCAAAATGCCGTTTTCGTAAAGTTCAAGGGCAAAGGCCATAACTTGCGGGGCTGAGTATCCATCCACACCATATTCCGTAGCCCGTTGAGCGATTTTTAGACCAAAATCCAGATCTGAATAGGCCGCCAGCGTATAAGTAAGTTTCGAGAAGCATTTCATCATGTATGTTGAAAGTCCCGGGAAGGAAAGTGTTGCCCCGCATTTCATCGGACAGTTATAGCAACTTATTAATCGCGTCCGCGAATTTTCCAGAGTCTCCGTCCATTCCTTTTCGACTTCCTCGGTCCAAAAACCTTTCCTGCGGGTACGGGAATTCCCCCACATGAAATTCTCGGTGTGCCATTTCTCATCATGAACTGCCATCTCCTGCGGTGACCCAAGCCCGGCAAGAATGGGCATTACCCCTGGAATTGGATTTCCATCCCGGGCTTTTATATGTTCCAGCACTTCATTACAAAGTTCCAGGTATTCAGCCGGTTGAGCAATATTGACGTCCTTTGTTCCACGGACAACTACCGCCTTTAACCCTTTGTCTCCCATAACGGCCCCTATTCCGCCCCGGCTGGCACTGGACCTTCCTTGCTCAATAGAAGCAAAATAAACCCTGTTTTCACCAGCCAGGCCGATAGCAGCCACCTGGGCTTTAGGCTCGTTCAATTCCTTTTTAACAAGTTCTGCAGTTTCAATAGCGCCCTTACCCTGCAAATGAGAGGCATCACGTATTTCTACTTTGTCATTGTTTATCCACAAATAAACCAGATCAGGAGATTTGCCGCGAAAGATCACTTTGTCATAACCGGCATACTTCAATTCCGGTGCCCAAAACCCCCCCATCATTGAAAATGCCATTAACAAAGTCTGAGGAGAAATGGTAGAAACAATGGTGCGATTACAACCGGTAGCAGGTGTCCCACATAAAAGACCGGCGGCGAATATTAGCAGATTATCAGGAGAAAAGGGTTCAACTTCAGGCGGAACCCTGTCCCACAATATCTTGGCGTTAGTACCTAACCCACCGAGATAAGCCTCGGTATCTTTTGGGTCAGTTGCTACTCTCTCAATATTTCCCCGGGTTAGATCAATTTCCAAATTAAACCCTGTCTCTGCGTACCTCATTTTTTTCCCCTTCTATATTACCTGAATCCTTGAAATACTTTTTGATTAATCATCGGCTGCCGGGACTTAACTCAAAATGGCCTTCACCTGATACTGATATTACTCCGGCAATTAAATACCTCAATATTGTCATTCCGGCGAAAGCCGGAATCCAGGTGGGTACTGGATGCCGGATCAAGTCCGGCATGACGGAGTTAGACTATTCAGTTGCCAGGTTAATAATACTGAATCAATAATCCAGTTTTTTCCTGAGATTAATAAAATTGCTTCGATCAAAGCCCATTGTCTTAAAAAAGGATAACAGATCTACAGAATCCCAGCGTACAGCGGTATGGATATGGGTAATGCCTTTCTCTCCATAAATACGAACTATTTCATCGGCCAGCCTTTTCCCAATCCCCTTTCCCATATACTTTATATCTACACCCATCGTGACAATCCATGCGCTCTTTTCAAGGCCAAACCCACCAAAAACTATATAACTGATCATATAACCGACTACCTTGCCATCAATTTCAGCCACAAAACTGATATCTTTGTTTTCCCGGATCTGTTCTTTAATGATTTGCCTGAAATCGATCTTCGAAGACGATTTGGTAATAGCAGACTGAATCCTGCCAATATCTTCCGCATCTTCAGGTTTGATTTTTCTAATAAGCATATCTTTCGCAGATTTATCCATATATACTCGTTGATTATTTTTTAATTAACCCTGATTATCTTTACCTGATGTCCAACCCAATCAGGCGGCAGGTAAACTCGCCCGCTGTTTCCGCTCAGCTTCACCACCTTTTCCACCATCTCTTCACCATAGACTTCGAATTTGACATTCCCCTGTTCCCTTTCAGAATTCAAGGTTTTTTTATTGTTTGATTTTTTTGATACAATAACTGTAGGCATATATGATCTTCCTCAGCCAAATAAGAATAGAGAATGGAAACACTGTAATAAATTGATATTATGGCAATTTACCGCACTATTTAACCCGACAGCCTCTTTGATAATAACTACATCATAGCTACAAAGTAACTACATGTCAAGAAAAAATATTGAGCAGGAATGTATGATTTGACAGGAAAAACCAGGTGAAATTTTGAATTTTTCTAAGCTGAATCTTTATAATCATTTTGGTGCCGAAGGCGAGACTCGAACTCGCACAGGCATACACCCACTAGACCCTGAACCTAGCGCGTCTACCAGTTCCGCCACTTCGGCATATAAATGGAGTTGAAATATTAAAAAAAAAGATTATATTACGGGCAAAACCTTGTCAATAACTATTATTTGCTGCGACCGGTTTAAGTCGTAAACCCTTTTGTGAGGCATCCATTTTAATATGACTGTTATCTCTGATACAAAACAAATTATAAAGCCATTAAAAAATCCTGTGCTGAGTATAGGTAACTTCGATGGAGTTCATAAAGGTCACCTGGCCCTTTTTGATAAGGCAAGGGAAAGGGCTAAATACATTGGTGGACAATCAGCGATTATTACCTTTCATCCTCACCCCATGAACTTTATGAAACCTGAAAACAAACCCGCCTTGATCACCCCCACACAACAAAAATTGAGGCTGATAAAGGGTGCCGGAATTGATGTCATTTATTGTTTAGCCTTTACAAAACAATTTGCCGCAATCTCTGCTCGTGATTTTGTTCATGATATCTTAATTGACAAAATTGGAGTCAAGGAAATGGTGGTCGGCTATGACTGCACATTCGGGCATCGACGTGAGGGGAACATCTCATTCCTCCAAGACATGGGCAATCGCCTCGGTTTTGCGGTACATGTGGTAGAACCGATTAGTATTGATGGTACCCTGGTCTCCAGTACATCCATCCGAAAACTGGTTCGGGAAGGAAATCTGACAAAATCAAAGAAATTATTGGGGAGGGATTATCAGATATGCGGAATTGTGGTTAAAGGAAGAAACAGAGGCGGCAGGGTCCTCGGCTTCCCCACCGCCAATTTAGAATTAATAGATGAGTTGACCCCTAAGAAAGGGGTATATGCCGTAAAGGTGTTTATTGATGGTCAATCTTATAACGGATTAATCAATATTGGACATAACCCCACCTTTGGCAAAGGCCCATTCTCGGTAGAAACACATATACTTGATTTTTCAGGAGACCTCCTTGGCAGGACTATTAAGATCGACTTCATTGAACGGCTAAGGGCTGAAAAACATTTCAAGACAATAGAAGATCTAAAAACCCAAATCTGTCAAGATGTTATTCAGGCAAAAAAAATATTGTAACTCAGGTGGATAGGCTGAAGGTAGAAGGCTTTTAGGGACAAATCATGCACGATCATACAAAACTTAGGGCATTTGAGCTGGCTGACGAGGGAACAGTATTGATTTAAGAGAAGGTCTTGAATGGTTTAATTCGAGCGTTGCGAGATGATTAATATACTTCAGTCTTCAGTCTTCAACCTACATACCTGAGTAGAGCAAAATATTTAGACATAAGGCCGCTCCCATATAAGGGCCTCAATTCTTTCGATCAATCCTGACAAACTGGATGGATGAAGAGCTGAAATAGCAATCCCTCCCATGTTTTTGGACAAAGTGTCGGCCGCTTCCGGGCTTAAGAGATCCGTCTTATTGAGAACTAAAAGGACAGGGGTTCTATTCAAAACCAAATTTGACAGGACTTCCTCAACAGTTCTTATCTGTTCCTCTAACCGGGGGTTTACCGCATCAACTACATGAAGCAACAGTTCTGCATCATGGAGTTCTTCCAGCGTGGCAGCAAAGGCCTCCATAAGACTTTCAGGTAAATTCCGAATAAACCCCACCGTATCTGTAATTATTGCTTCCCGCTCCCTTGGAAACCTCAGACGTCTACTGCTCGGATCCAGCGTCTCAAAAAGGCGATTGTTCACTCCCACATGGCTGTGGGTCAGCGTGTTTAACAGGGTTGATTTCCCGGCGTTTGTGTACCCCACAATGGAAATCACGGGCAGCCTTTTCAAATTTCTCAACCTTCTCCTTTCCTCCCTCTGCCGCTTTATCTGTATCAGTTCCCTGTTCAATCTGGCGAGCCGTTCATGCACACGACGTCTGTTTATTTCAAGCTTAGTCTCACCAGGCCCCCTGCCCCCGATTCCTCCGGTCAGCCTGGACATTGCGGTATTCTTTGTGGCCAGCCTTGGCAGGAGATACTTCAACTGGGCAAGTTCAACCTGGATCTTTCCCTCTCTCGTCACGGCCCGTCTGGCAAATATATCGAGGATAAGCTGACTTCGATCAATGATCTTCAACTCTGTAAAGTCTGTTAATCCCTTCACCTGGGCCGGCGTCAACTCGTTGTTGAAAATCAGGAGATTTGCCCCGGTTTGAAGACACTGGAGAGCCAATTCGCTCAATTTCCCTTTTCTAATTAAGAAACGAGGATCTACCTTCTTAATATGGTGAACTGTTTTCCCAACCACATCTATACTGTCGGAAAGCGCAAGATCCTCAAGCTCATCCAAAAACTCTTCTCCCTGCCACCTGCGACCGGTCGTTACACCAACGAGAAGAGCTCTCTCCCTCTTTTTTACAGAGAGCCTGACCCGGGATCTGTCCAACTCTTCTTCAAGCGACTGGATCAATTCAAAAAAATCCGTATTCAATTGCCCGATATCGGAAACTCTATTTACAATCCATCCCTTTCCATCCCTGTTTGCCGGCAGAATATTGGCATAAATAATGGATCCCGGGATCCCCTGTTCATTCACTTGGACACACACCATGAGATCAAGACCAATCAATACCAAATCCGTCAGATCCTCCTTTGAAAGCGGTTCCCCATTTAGATGCGTATGGATACATCGAAGACCTTTGAGACGACCTGAGCCAAGCCTGCCCCTGCTAAGGGCAGGAATCCATATATGCTTACTATTGCCAACGACAACATAAGCGACTTTTCCTTTCCTGGTCATGAGCAGGGCGACTTGTCTTTTAATTTCACGGGAAATTGAGGAAATCTGGCGGGTCAATTCATGAGAAATTATCTCACGGGAAGATACACGACGACGGTAAAGATTCTGAAGTCTCTTTCGTTGGCTGGCCTTCAGACCACTTGTTTTGCCGTGTACTTTATCGATTGTCTAAGCCTTATTTCAAGCTTATATGGATTAAGGGGGATTGGGTGATATTAACCTGGCAATTAGATAGTCTAACTCCGTCATGCCGGACTTGATCCGGCATCCAGTACCCTTCTGGATTCCGGCTTTCGCCGGAATGACAATATTGAGGTATTTAATTGCCGGAGTAATAATGTCTTAAGTAGTGAATGAAAATCCCGGGAGGCTGTCCGAGAATGAGATATTCTTTCCAAGATCAAGAAAGGTAAAAATTATAACCACAGGAATACATTGAAGTATTTCGAGGATTATAATTTGAACCTGACGCAGAGATTGGGGAAAATAGCCATTCTCGGACAGCCTCCTGGTTTTCGTTCGAACAACACTAAGGGCTCGCTCAAAAATAACTTCGCAGAATTGACGCTCAGATTTGGGTGAGATTTGGCTGCTGCAATTGAGTGAAGCCAGAGGAATAGTGAACTATTTCGATGACTTCACGATTGAGCGGCAGCCGAAGATGGCCCGAAGCTGAGATGGGAAAATGTGAAGTTATTTTTGAGCGAGCCCTAAGCAGGCACATCTTCTTCAATGTAATTTCTAAAGCGTGTAATCTCTTTCTGAAAAGTTAAGGTAAAATATCCTGTGGGTCCATTCCTCTGTTTGGCCACATTTATCTCGGCAGTATTCTGGGTCTCTACTGACTCGGGATGATATACCTCATCCCTGTAAATAAACGCAATCACATCCGCATCCTGTTCAATTGCACCACTTTCCCTTAAATCAGCGAGTTGAGGTCTCCTGTTGGGACGATCCTCGACCTTTCTATTTAATTGTGAGAGAGCCACAACAGGCACATTGAGATCCTTGGCCAGTGCCTTTAAAGATCTGGATATCTCTGACATTTCAAGCTGGCGGGATTCAGCGGAACTTCTGCCCTGAATCAACTGCATATAATCAATAATTACAACTCCTAAATCATTTACTTTTCTTAATCTCCTGCATTTTGCCTTCATTTCAAGGACACTTATCGATGAATTATCATCGATAAATATAGGCAGTTCTGAAAGGCGATTCGCTGAGTCAGTTAACGCAGTCCATTCTTCCTCCCTCAAACGCCCTGTCCTCAATTTCCCTGAATTGATACCGGAGTCAAAACCTAACAGTCTAACACCGAGTTGTGGTTTGGACATTTCCAGAGAGAAAATAGCCACCCCTTTCCCTGCTTTTTGTGCAGCATTGTATCCGATATTCAGGGCAAGTGCCGTTTTCCCCATACTTGGCCTGCCTGCAATAATGATAAGGTCTGAAGGCTGCAAGCCGGCTGTCAAGGTGTCAAAACGATCAAAACCAGTTGGAATGCCGGTTACATATCCTTCAAATTCCGATGAAGCCTCGAGTTTCTTTAAACTACCTGTAATGACCTCCTGTATACTCTGAAACCCCTCCCTGATCTGCTCATCCGCAATATTAAATATGGCTTGTTCCGCTATTTCAAGAAGATCCTCAGTCTTCTCCCAGTCCTGAAAACAGGATTCAGAGATTGCCGAACATTGACTGATCAGTTTCCTTCGGACAGAAAGATTTTTAACGATCTCAGCGTGGTAAATAATTCCAGCTGAAGTCGAAACAGCATCAACCAGTGATCCCAGATAATCTATACCCCCTACTTTTTCCGAAAGTTTTTTCTCGGTAAGAAATCGAGATAACGTAATGACATCAATGGGCTCACTACTATTATAGAGCTCAACCATCCCCTGGAAAAGGAACATATTGGCTTCTCGATAAAAATCATCGGGAGACAAAATATCCATGACCTGATTCATGGCATCATTATTCATTAATATGCCACCCAATATAGCCTGTTCGGCCTCAATATTATGAGGCGGAACCTTTAAATACGAAGTGGCCTTTTTTACTTTTGTCTTAGGCATTTGGAACCGACCTTTTTATTGTTTTCATTCCTCCTTTTCCTGCTCCGGTACCACGACCAACTTTATTATACCTGTCACTTCAGGATGAAGCTTGATCGAAAGGTCAAATTCTCCTAACGTTTTTACCGGTTTTTCCAAAAGAATTTTTCTTCGATCAATAACAATCCCCTGTTTCTCAAGATGTGAGGCGATATCCATACTGGTGACTGACCCATACAGTTTCCCCTCTTCTCCCGCCTTATGTGAAAAGGTTATTAACATTCCTTCCATTTTCTGTTTCAGTTCCTCAGCATCCTCTTTAGCCTTTAATCTGTTGACTTCAATCTTTTTCCTTTGCGCCTCAAAGGCCTTCAAATTTTGTGAGTTGGCTTCAAAAGCAATGCCTTTAGGGATCAGATAATTGCGCGCATAACCTTTTGTTACATTCACTACTTCTCCTTCGAGACCAAGCTTATCAGAATCCTTCCGCAAAATAACTTCCATAGATATTTCTCCTCCCTCAATAAAATCTGTTAATCACATATTTTGAAACCATACCATGCCAATATTTATATTTACGGATCGATACTATTTATCAATTCTTTTGTGAATTTTCCTGAAATCTACCCATTGATCAAAAAGGCCGGCAAGAACCAGACCTGCCAAGAAAATCTGTTGAATTATTATTAAAAAATAGATGCCAATTCTGAGCCATAATGGAACATGATATTTATTCAGGAAAAACAAAATTATTGATAGCCCATGAAAAAAATAGATGGTCAATATAACAATCAAGGAATTGATGGCCACCAATTTTAAGCCCTGTGACGGCACAAATAAAGCAAAACCGGAAACAATTACCACCCAAATCAAAATATCCGGTGCCTGCCAGCGATCCATTGGAATGAAATCAGGGTATTTTAATTTTCCCCTTCTGAATAATGGTTTGGCTATGATAACATTTAGCCAGGCGGCAAATCCGGTTCCAATAATCATAAGAGATGGATAGATCTTGGAAATCGTATCTACAAATGCCTTTCCATATGCCTCGAGTTCAACAGCATTTTCCTTCGTGATACCCATCTCTTCATAAGCCTTAATTGTCATATCAAGATGACCCTCTAAATATTCAAGTAACATATCAAGCGGCCCCGCATTTTTATAAAAACCAATAAAAAGGAGGGAAATCAGGCCTAATAACAGCAGAAATACAGTTGTCAGGAAAATCGTCTGTCCAAGACTAAAGTTTTTCTTGAAAAGCTCTGAACATACTATCCCAAGAAGACCAAACTCCAGGCTGAAAATGATGATTTGTGTGTATCCTGCCAGTTTGGCAGCCAAAGCGACAGTCAAGATCGTCAAAGCAGCAAGCTTCACTCCCTGATAGAGGCCCAGCTTGGTTGAGTAGTAAAGGAAGGGCAAAGGGGTTAGCAGGCTAAGAAAGGGACCAACAAAAGGAATCCAAGATACTGCTAAGAGAAAAAAGGCAGCCCAGATCACACATCCCAGTACGTCTGTCATTTTCATGGAATCAAAGGAGTGGTAAGCGCCAAAGTTCAATAAACAATACTTTTTGGGTTAATGTCAGGTTTGAGGTTATTATACAAGAGCAGTAGTAAAAGGTAATAAAGCCATATTTCTCGCTCGCTTAATGGCGAGAGCCAATTTTCTTTGGTGTTTGGCGCAAGTGCCGGAAATCCTGGGGGGTGTAATCTTGCCACGTTCTGTTATAAAATACCTGAGTGTTCGAATTTCCTTGTAATCAATGGCAAGACTGCTATCCGCACAAAACTTACATACTTTTCTTCTATAATATGTCTTTCTGCCTCTATTTCTATCACTGTTTGTATTTCTATTATAGACCATTTTTATCCTCTTGAGTTTCTTCTATTTTACTGTCCATTCCTGAACTTTTTTCCTCAGCAGGCCCTGCCTCTTTTTCGGGTACCTTAATTTCATCTTTCTCTACTTTGGCCTTTAACGCCTCAGGGTCTGCACTGTCACTTAGCTTGATAGTCTGATATTTCAGGATTCTTTCATCCAATTTGAGAGCCCTCTCGAGGGCTTCTGTAATACCAGGTTTCCCACAATACAATAAGAGCACATAATAACCCTTATTGAACTTTTTTATTTTATAAGCCAGCGTTTTCTTTCCCCATTCATCAACCTTAACAAGTACGCCCTTATTTTTCTCAACAACATCATTAAACTTGGTTACAGTGGCTTCATAATCTTCATCTGCTAAATTAGCATTGATAATATAGAGGGTTTCATAGTATTTCATTTTCATTCTTCTCTAACCTTTTCCTCACCAGGAGTTATATAAAAATCAATTAATCTTGAAGTATGCCTTTTTAATACCCGTATGTTACATTGTCAAGCAATTTTAAAGACAAAACAATCTTCTATCCATTGACATAATAATATTATCTCATGTAAAGAACTATTATAATTATAAATAAAAGTAACGATAAAGTCAAAGACAAGCTTAACCTGATGATTAAAAAAATTCATCGGGATTTTGAAAAATCGCCGGTCTAAAGCTCAAAAGAGAGTTCAGTTATGTGGAAAAAGGAATTAGACGTTGCAAACGAAGCCGCAAGGGCGGCCGGGGGGATCTTAAGCCGCATGTTCGGTAAAATAAATCACATCATGAAAAAAGGTGATATAGATCTCGTCACGGAGGCAGATCTTGAGGCTGAAAAGGCTATATTGCATATTATCCGCCGCAACTTTCCACATGACAACATTCTTTCAGAAGAATCAGGAAAACACAATGAGACATCTAATCGAACCTGGCTCATTGATCCTTTAGACGGGACAACCAACTTTGCCCATGGTTTTCCCATTTTTGCCGTCTCTATCGCCCTTGAAATTGAAAGACAAATCTTACTCGGTATTGTCCACAATCCCTATATGAACGAACACTTCGAAGCAATAAAGGGTAAAGGAGCCTGTCTGAATAAAAAACCATTAAAAGTTTCAAAAACTCGAACCCTGAAAGAATCACTCCTCGCCACAGGCTTTCCTTATGATATCCATGATAACCCGCAAAGGATTCTTCGGTTTTTCAGAGAAATAATAATCAGGGCCCAGGGTGTCAGAAGACCCGGGTCTGCCGCCCTTGATCTGTGTTATGTGGCAGCGGGCAGATTTGATGGTTTCTGGGAAGAGGGTCTAAAACCCTGGGACACCGCGGCAGGAATGATACTTGTGACTGAGGCCGGAGGGAAACTGACGACATTTGAGGGTGAACCATATTCCCCTTACATGAAAAATATAATAGCCGCAAATCCGTTCATCTACGATGAAATGAAAGAGGTTTTGGAAAAAACAAATAATCAACTATAGGGTTAAATATCTAACCGCTTCTGCACATCATTAAGAGAAAGACCATAAATCCTGATCGATTTCGTCCTTGAATGCTCTCCTGAAATAAGCTCGATATTTCCTCTGGGAAGGCCCAGTTTTTTTGCAAGCAGTTCTTTAAGTGCCTTGTTGGCCTTCCCATCGACCGGCGGAGCGGTCAATTTCACCTTGTAATACCCGTTTTTTTCGCCAATGATATGGTTCCTGGAAGACCTTGGAACCACCTTGACCTGTATAACGGTTTTGCAGTTTTCCTTCATTTATCAGAAATCAAACCCTTTCGGTTATCGGTAGCAGCCAATAACCATCATCCGAGACGCGCAGCCAACTCTATAAGGCTGCGAACCAGGAAAGACCGGACAAAAATAATGGCCAGAATAACAAGTATCGGCGAAAAATCAATGCCTCCAAGGGCACTCAGTTTTGGGAGCATGCGTCTAATCGGATAAAGCACAGGCTCTGTCACCCGGGTCAAAAACCGTACGATCGGATTGTATGGGTCAGGATTCACCCATGAAATAACGGCTCGACCGATAATAATCCACATATACATATTTAATCCAAAATCAAGAATATTAGCCACAGCGTCCAATAAATAAGCAAGGACAAACATAAGTCTCAATGCCTCCTTAATTTTTTAAAGATCTTTCAAAATTTGGGCTATGTATTGTTATGTCCTAAAACAGAACAAACCTCAAGGGCAGTAAATATCCCATGGCACTTGCACGCAGTTCCCAAAAGCCACTTGTCCGCTTCACTCCCGGTAAGCTTTTCTGCTGCCGTTTTCAGATCACCCACCTTATACCCCCCTAAGCCTGGCGCAAGCTGATGACTTCTTATGACATGAACCCGGAAGTCCAATAAATCCACATGGTTCAAAAGATCATGTAATGGTCGCTCACGCCTTTCCCCTGTAGCTGTACAAAATTCGGGTTCCGGGCAATCATCAGGGCAGACAAAATCGGCATAGCTTACTAAGAGTGATCCCTCACTTCCGATCCAGGTATAGGGCAACAATGGCTTAATTTCCTCCGGAACACCAATCTTTCTAATCTTATATTCTTTATCAAGATGGCATTTCATCCACTCAAAGGCGAGATGCGCCGGAATCGCTGGAACAATTGTATTGAGAGGGTTTAAGACAGAGTAATTCTCAACCAGGAAAGGGATTCCGTCATATGCAATCGTTTTGACCGTGAGATCCTTGACCTGAAAGAGAGCGTCTTTATCCACGTCCACGACAAAAAGAGGAGCATCCGACTCCCTGCTGAGTATCCGGGCAGCCCTGTTCCCAAAATGGCCTGCCCCAATTATAAAAACGGCATCTTCAGGAAGCTCTTCCCGAAACAGTTTACGGCTCACAGTATTTAATATCCAAAAACGTAATACTTCAGTTCGTTAAAAACAGACCGGCATCGACATGGAGGCCCCTATTCCCGCTTTTTCCTGACAGTCTTTTTACTCCCAAACGTCTAACGGGCAAGCCTTAGTTTGTCCATCTATTTACAATTTAGTAGATATGTCAGAGCAGTCCATAAGCCGGGTTCTGTTTCCCGAAGCAGTCACCCGCTTTCGGGACAATGATCATTCATCTAGCCAAGATGTTACCATCAAGGTCAAGCGACCTACCCGGGAACTCGGACGGACTACCCTCAAACGCTCCCCTATTTGGTCTTGCTCCGGGTGGGGTTTACCTAGCTCCAGCCGTCACCGGCGGGACTGGTGAGCTCTTACCTCACCATTTCACCCTTACTCCCACCGACATACAGTCAGCGGGGGCGGTTTCTTTTCTGTGGCACTTTCCTGCCCGTTACCGGGACTGGGCATTACCCAGCACCCTGTCCTGTGGAGCCCGGACTTTCCTCTCCCTTGCCAGAAAGGCAAGGCGGCGATCATTCGTCCTGCTCTGACATACACTTAACTCTAAATATCGACATCCTGAAAACGTTTATCTTCGCCCCAATAGATAATGCGCATGCAATGAGGACAACTCATCAGCTCTTCCCCTCGAACAAGCTCATTGAATTGTTGTGGCGGAATGCCCATATGACACCCCTGACACACACCTTGAATAACCGAATTGATAGCAAGACCTCCCCTGTGATCCCTAAGTGACTCATACCTTTTTAATAGATCCCCGTCAATTGTCTGACAGAAACGTTTCTTCTTTTTTTCAAGGTTTTTGAGTCCTCTATCTATGGTTTCTAATGTCTTAAGGCTCTCATCACGATCTTTTTCAAATTTTTCTTCAAGGTCATTTATTTTTGTATTGCTAACAGCACATTTTCCTTCCAGGACCTCAGTTTTCTCCATAATTCCAATGGCCTTGTCTTCTAATTTTCTTTTTCCCTTTCCCAGATCATCAATTTCCTTTAATACCGCACTGTATTCCTTATTTGACTTAATATTGGATAATTTTATATTACTTTTATCAACCTGATTTTCAAGGTCCTCAATATCCTGCTCAACCTGACGTCTCTCCTTTTTTAATAATTCAAGCTGATTCAACTCCTCCTCTAACTGTTTTCTGGCAAAATTCAATCCCTCCTCAAGGCCCTGGATTTTAATAGGCTCTGCGGCCTTTTTGCTCTGGAAATCCATTATCTGCATATCACAATTTTGTAATTGTACTAAACCCTTTATTGTCATTTCCAATCTCTTCACCTCACTGTTTTAGACATCTCGCATCGGATCTATTTCATCCTCATCCACTTCGACTGAAACCTTCCATCCTTGACCTGAGACCATGGTCCTAAATCGCTCAGCAAAAATCCCGAAAGCCATTCTTTCTAAACGAAAATGCCCACCATCAATCAAAGCTATGCCTAAGGCATGGGCTTCTAACGCATGATGATGGCTCATATCGCCCGTCAAAAGGAGATCCGCCCCCTTTTTACAGGCAAGAGATACCATATTTCCACCGGAACCTCCAACTACGGCAAGCCGGTGAATCAACACCTCTCCCTGACCAACTATTTTCAGTCTTTTGACACCAAAAACCTTTTTTATCTTCCC
>Ga0233412_10000581_pt1 | contig 20733 bp, 26 predicted proteins | sample Na_anoxic_4_MG_FD_180667 | JGI IMG/M metagenome (GOLD analysis project Ga0233412, IMG submission 180667) | Seawater microbial communities from Saanich Inlet, British Columbia, Canada - Na_anoxic_4_MG | ecosystem: Environmental > Aquatic > Marine > Inlet | place: Canada: British Columbia...
CGCATTGTTACAAATAGTTCTAAATGGAGCTTGTATAGCTCTTGACACAATATCAACACCAGTCATTTCATCATCAATAGGAGACATGTAACCATTTAATATTTTACCAGCCCTAAGTAAAGCAACTCCACCTCCAGGAACAACGCCTTCTTCAACAGCAGCTCTTGTAGCAGCCAATGCATCATCTACTCTATCTTTTTTCTCACGCATTTCTATTTCTGAAGCAGCACCTACATAAAGAACTGCAACTCCACCTGATAATTTTGCTAATCTTTCTTGTAGTAATTCTTTATCATGCTCATTATCAATAGAATCAATTTGAGATTTGATAGTAAGAATTCTATTTTCTATAATTTTAGGATCACCTAAACCATTTACAATAGTAGTATTATCCTTATCTACAGTTATATTTTCTGCAGTACCTAACATACTTAAATCTGTATTTTCAAGAGCTATTTCCCCTTCTTCAGTTATAACTGTAGCACCTGTTAAGATAGCAATATCTTCTAGCATAGCTTTTCTTCTTTCACCAAATCCAGGAGCCTTAACAGCAGCTACTTTTAAACCACCTCTAATCTTATTGACTACTAACGTTGCTAATGCTTCTCCGTCAATGTCTTCAGCAATAATAAGCAAAGACTTACCAGATCCCATAACTAATTCAAGAATAGGTAGCATATCTTTCATCACAGATATTTTTTTATCAATGATAAGAACATAGGGATGGCTTAACTCAGCAGAAAGCTTTTCTTGGTTAGTAACAAAGTAAGGACTTAAGTATCCTCTATCAAATTGCATACCTTCAACAGTATCTACATATGTCTCCATACCTTTAGCCTCTTCTACAGTTATAACTCCCTCATTACCAACTTTAATAAATGCTTTAGCAATTAAAGAACCAATAGTTCTATCACTATTAGCAGATATAGTTGCAACCTGTTCTATCATATCAGAAGACTTACCTACTAAAGTAGATACTTTTTCTAATTGTTCTACAACAAGACTAACTGCTTTATCTATACCACGCTTTAAGTCCATTGGATTTGCCCCGGCTGCTACGTTCTTAAGTCCTTCAGTTACTATAGCTTGAGCTAATACTGTAGCAGTAGTAGTTCCATCTCCGGCCAAGTCATTTGTGTTTGAAGCTACTTCTTTCACCATCTGAGCTCCCATATCTTCTAAAGGGTCATCTAGCTTTACTTGTTTAGCAACTGTAACACCATCTTTGGTTATTTGGGGACCCCCAAAAGATTTAGAAATAATTACATTTCTACCTTTAGGGCCCAGTGTTACTTTAACTGCATTAGCTAAAGCATCAACACCATTTTTTAAACCATTTCTGGCTTCTATATTAAATTTAATTTTTTCTGACATAACTTTATTTATTTATGATGGTTTTACCTAAAATTAAAGGAGATGAATCTTCCATTCTACTTATTTGATAATGATTACCAAACTCTTTAATAATAAGCTTAGTACTTTTACTAAATAACTTTGGATAATTTTTTTCTACATACAACCTTACTTTTTCTTCTGTTTTTTCTTCCATGTTTTTTAAAATAATTTTAATTGATTAGATGATACTGAGAGAATTGCATTTATTTCAGATTCTATTGCTTGTAAATAATAACCTTTATTGATGTTGTATGATTCCCATTTAGGTTCTACTTCCATCTTATTGTATACTGTTTGCAACCAACGACCTGCTTCTAATTGAATTTCTCTAGCATCTTTTTTGTTAACTTTAATAATTTTTACACCATCTTTAGAGATAAAATATCTATTTATCTTTTGCAGGTCAATTTCATTTAATAAACCTTCTTTAATATTTCTAGATACTTGCTTCCAATCCCCTTTTGATTTACCACCAATACAATAATCAAGAATATTTTTGTTCTCATCTAAATAGTCTTCAGGTAGCATATCATTAACAAAGTAATTATAGATAGCTTTTGGTATAACTAATTTAGACTTATTCTTATGCAATTGTAATTCATGAAAATCAAAACGACCCTTAAGTTTAACAGGGGCATAGCTAAATTTATCATTCTCTACTTTAAATAAGTAATGAGGTTGGCTATGTTTAACTTCTCTCCACTTAGTAATATCAACATTAACAAAGTTGTTTACACCAATATAATTATTTACATCAGATAAAACAAGTTTTTGATATTCATCATGCTCTAAGTTTAAACATGTAGTGTTTTCCCATTCTTTACATATTTCCATATATAAATCCATATACTTTCTAGGTATAATAGTCTCAACACCATCCGTGTTTTGTAATAAAGCAACAGCACCCGGTATACGCTCCATGATTTGTTCATACAACATCATTAGTGTCAACTGACCATTAATTGTAATTCTCATACAAAGCTCTGGATCATAGAAGAAGCTATTAACATCATTGCTAAGACCAAAAGTAGAATTAAGTATAATCTTATATACATAGTTCATTGGATTGCTCTTAGGTATCTTCTTACGCTCTTCAAAGAACCACTCATACTGATCACAAAATGCTTCTTTAGGAAAATGCCCAGGAGACCATTGATTTTTTATAGCAAGGTTAGGATAAAAAGATGTAACATCTGATGACATAATTATCATATCATCTGTACTTTCATAAATACCTTTGCTAGCAGCACCGTGCACACCTCCTAAACCAAAATCAGTTTTTACATCTTTATAATTAATACTATATTTAAAACTTCCTTTTAAATTATTAGCATCAACCTCTAAAGATTTAAACCTTTCAAGTAAAAGATTAAATTCTGGAGATGTAAACTTTACATAAGGAAGAATTATATCTGAAATTTTAATAACATCTCTATAGGTTCTTAAGTTTTTAAGATCTCTTTTTTGTATGTTAAGTTTCTGTGTTAAAAAATAACCAAAGATTTCTTTACTTATTCTTGGCTCAGAAGCACTAAATAGATTAATCCCATATGTTTTAGTAAGTTCTTTCCTAAGTCCTATTTGAGATTTAGATCTATTATAGATTTCTTTAGTAGATTTTACATCATTAATGCAATACTTTAATATAATATCTATCTCTTCTTTAGTAGTTATCTCTGTCTCATGATGAATAGGCATATCAAGGATATTTTCCCAATCCATACTATATTGTATCCATTTAAGACTTGAACGTTTGGCTGGGTTATCCCAATGATGCATTTTAAATATGTCTATTTGACCTATTTTCATTTTCCAAGGAGCATAATCAGAGAACTCTTTATTATTTGATTTCTGTATACATCTCTGTGCATACCTATAAATAATATTTGCTATCTCACAACCTTTTAATTCTGCGTTCCATTTTGTATGATTATCTAATATATAATGAGTGACCTGTGCATCAAATGCTAATCCATTGTAGGATATATGCCACTCTTTGTTTTTTATGTTGTTTTCCAAGAACTTTATAAACTCTGGTAAATCATTTCTCAAGTCATGAACAACAAAGATTTCAGTTTCCTGAGTCTTATAGTGTTCAAATACACCTGTAAAACAATTAGCCAAGGTTTCATAGTCCATTACCCAATGTTTTTTCATCTATTAATTAATTTTATAGCCAAAAAAACCCCAAATCAATGAGGCTTTTTTTTGTTAGTTAATAAAGATTATTAACCGGGAACTATAATGTTTGATACTTTAGTCTCTTTAACATCAACAAAAAATTCTTTATAGTCAAAGTCAGAAGCATTAACAGCAAACATGTGAATAAAAGTTTCAATATCCTTTTTATCACTCAAGTAAAATTCAGAGAAAGTGTCAACTAATCTTCTCTCTTCTTTCACGGTTTTTCCTGTTTCTTGATTAGGGCTTTTTAATCTTATAGGTTGCCCATCATCATTTAACTTAGGAACCATGTGGTAAGATTGTTTCATCACTTTACTGATGACAGCTAAGATGCTTGACTGTGGGTCAAACATAGCTTCTACGTATGGTGAGTCTGCACTCACTGGAATTAAAGTAAATGACTTGGCATTTCTAAAGCTAGAATGTACTAGCATCATGTTTTGTCCAATTTGTTTAGTCATAATATGTATTATTTATTTTGTCAAAGATATAGAACTTCTTTTTAATAATTGCTTAATAACATGATTATTATCAATTAATGTTTCTTTTTCTAAATCAGGAGGTGTACATACCTCATATATAGCTTCAATAAATTCTTTATTTACATCTAAGAATAATGCATATTCAGCATGCACTTCTTCAGGAGATAAAAAACCTTGAATATATTCAGATATTTTTCCTTGTCCAAAGAAATCAATTATAGTAACCTTAGTTTCTAATGTAAGTTGAGAGTATTTCCCATTGATAAATCTTTTATGATCTGATTTTAATTTGGTAAAATCAAATATGTATAGATGTCTTAATTCATCTAGCTCAACAGCATCTTCAAATAATGAATGTCCAAGAAGATGTTCTTTTTCAAACTTACTAAAAGCTGCTGTTCTTTTTGTTTTATACTCACATAAAAACCTATAATCTTCAATACCATAAACATTCTCCCATGCTACATATGTTTCTACAGGAACATGTATCATTCCTTTTTTAATATGTAACAAAGGATAAAGAAAAACTTTACTCTTTTGAAAGTATTCGGTGTAAATTCCCATACTATAAGGTAACCTTATTTTCTAAGAATGCTACAGGCAATGAATAATTTTTGCTGTTATAATGAAATTTAGCAGTTTTTATAGCACCACTAAATCCACCGGCCCAGTCATGCATTGTATTATCTGACACATCAAAAACATAAACTTGATTATATTTATCAATAACAATAAACTTAAAAGTTAAAGTATATTCTTCTGCATCATCACCTAATGTATCATATACAAGTTTCATGTATATAGCAGCTTGCAACCAATAATTATAAAAATCTATAGTTTCTTTAAAATCAGAGACTGTCTTCCCGGTTGTTTTAAGATCACATATAGTTACTTGCTTTTTATCAATGTCAACTTTATAATAATCTATATATCCATGTAATCCAAAATCACAATCAATCAGTTCTGATTTAAGATAACACTCACTATATGTCTCAATAGGATCTAATTCAAAGTCAGTTCCTGTTCCCATTTGAAACCCTTCTTCAAATAAAGACATCACATCCTTATTATCTTTAAGTATCTCAACTTTTTCTATACACCTTAACACAGTATCTTGATCTACAGCATCAACATTATCACTACCTATAAATTTCCAGTATGGTTCATTGTCTTCTGTTCTTATCTTAGCTATTCTTGAATCATCCGCTTTAAAAGACTGATATAGGTTTAAACTTTTAAGTGAGTCTAAAATTATATCATCATCACAACTGGCTAGTGTCTCTGCATCTGTATGAAGAGCCATATCTTTTAATACCTTTCTGATATTATCACTAGGGCTCTTACCCGGTACAATACTAAATTTATTATCTACTTCTTTTGGTTCAAATAGCAGGCAATGTATAAGTTTACCTTCTATTAAGTGTTTGTCTGTTCTAACCTCACGGTCAAACAATATATAGTCCTTATAAAATAAGGATGGTGAAAATAATAGTTTATTTAAAGAGGAGTAGCTAAAGCAAAAATCTTTTTTTGCATAAAACTCCTCCTCTTTTTGTTTATTAATGTTAATCATTTACTTCATTTAATATGTTATTCATAAAATCTTTTTTTAATCCTAATGATTCTAAACTTACTGAAAATACATCAGCCTTTTTTCCAACTAAACTACCCAATACATTTTCATATAGTTTTTGTCTAGTGTAATCTACAGCAAATTTAGTTAATTTATCACAAGAAATCAACTGTTTAATGTAGTTGTTATAACTATAAATACTAGCATTTGAAGAATTACCTTCAAAAGCTTTCATTCTAGATCTAAGTGATTTAACGTTTATAGTATTCCAATTGTTAGTATCTTTTATCCAATCATATTCCCAATAAAATATATTAGATACAACATCAAAAGATTTATCAACGTTACAATTAGCAAGCATCTCTAAAGCTAAAGTTCTATCCTCTCTATTAGTACTATGTATCATTTTAATAATATCATCCAATTGATTTGTGTCTAATATAGCTAAGTCAGCATCAATAATATTACAAACATCAGTATCAAAAATTTTTGGAATGACAGAAGTATGTATATCAATAAAAGTTTTCATCTTATCTTGACTATCAATAATTATATCACGGCCTTTCTCAACTCTATTATCATTTAATAAACCAGTCTGCATTGATATATATCCTTTAGTTTTTTGAAATTTAGCATTATTGACATCATTATCATCAGAATAATTATAAGGTCTTTCAATAGATACACGTGCATCTTTAGGTAATATTTCTAATATTTCACGGGCTTTAATTAAAGCATCTTCAGACAGTAATTTTTGTTCTTTTAAATTAACCAAAAACTTATAAATCTCAGTATATGTATAATGAGTACTCCAAGTGTGAGATAATAAATTTTTTATTGTTTTATTAGATATAACATGATAATCTGCTTTATCAGGATTTCTAATTACTTTCATATTAAACCTATCTTTTAATAAATCTACCTTTTGTCTAGGTAAGTCTAAGTAAGGGTATCTATATATAGCTTTATCAGTAAGATCTATATTTTCTGTTTCAGTAAATAAACCAAAAGATTCAATATCCTTAGCTGTTATATCCCACCCTTCTATATTACCTATATATAAACCTATTTCTTTTAAACTAAAAGCTTTGGCTGATAATTGACAATTATTATGATTTGGATTAAGAAATGTAGTTTCATTTTGTATAATATCTATAGTTAATGTATATAATTTTGTCATCATTTTGTTTTTTTTAAATATTGTTGATATTCTTTTTTAACTGCTACTTTAAATGTATAAAGATCTCTATTATGTATACTTATTTCTTTTCTAACTAGAGGTTCTAAATACCTAAAAGTTGTTCTACATAACTTATCATTTACTTCTAACCAAAGTATCATATCTTGAGGGCTTGATCTCATAAATTTCTGAAATTTAGATTCTGTAATCCAATATTGAATATCTTTATCTCTATTAAATTTATAATCAATAAGACTACAGTCTTGTGCAAATTGCCATAGTAAGTGATAATTTTTTGTATAATCTATGGTAGGAATAACTTTACCAGCTATATATACATCATCATCATTAGAATTTAATTGGAGTTTAAGATCACTTAATAATTGTTCATCTAAAGTAATCATATTTGCTGAACTATGTAATACTGTTTCAGTATCTACTACTGATAAATCTGTAGTATCAATTAAATGAGCTAGATTAACAGCCATACCTGTCAACATCCAAACATCATAAAGACCATCTTCAACATCTAAATTATAATGACTAACTCTATCTGTAAGTTTAGAAGTAATTATAGTTTCAATACCTGAGTCATAAATTGTTTTTTCAGCTGGATGTGTAGCACTAGATCTACCTTTAGTAGTCTCATAATTCCAAAGTTTATTCATCATAATTGTAGATGGAATATTTTCAGCATTAGACAACTTATAAGTGCTTATATCATCATGTCCTATAATTAGATCAGCTAGCTCATAATCATTTGTTACAGTTATACTATGCTCTTTAAGAGCTGCTTTTAATCTATCTTGTGATACATTACACTTAGGTAATATAAAAGCTTTCTTTTTAGTTCTAAAAGTTTGATCATCTTCTGTAGAGACCGTTAATATACTTTGTATTTTTTCATATGTTGTTTGATCTTCAGTGCATAATACTTCATTTATCTCATATGAGCCAGACAATACCCCGTATAAAGGGTCATTGTCTAGTCCAAAATGAGTTAAAGCATCAGCATCAAAATTTTGATATACTGTTTTTTTTGCCATTTTATTTCATTGTCATTTTAATAATCTCTGGGATCATCATTAATTTATTAAACTTCTTCTTATTACCATTAAAAATAGTACGCACAACTAAATACTTAAGATCATTAGTAAAGTAATCTTTTGTACATAAAGACTTTAATCTATCAGTCTGTTTAACACCTATAGTATTATCTTTAGAATATACTACAGCATAGTTACCTAATCTAGTTGCAAGTGTAGCAGCAATATCAGCACGATAAGTATCATCTTGCCCAATACAGCTTCTTAGCTCACCTAAAATATAAGACTCATTATCATGTGTCAATAAATCTTTTGGTGTTACTAGTTTATCAAGCTTGTTGTTAATAAAAGTAGTAAACATAGAAGCAAATGCATCACCAACACTACCTTCACCAATCATTTGGATTAGTGATAAGTTATCTTCAAAGTTTTCAAAACTAGAAATAGAATTAAAGAACGTTGTAATTGATCTTGCATTAGTTTCTTGTGTTACTAACTCCGGGTGTAGTAATAAAAAGTTAATACATCTTGAATCTATACCTGCACCTTCAGCCCATTGAGCCCATACATTTACATCAAACTTAAGATTAGCAGTTACATATCTAGTTTTCTGTGCACTATCTATACTGTTGACCATATAGTCACCATTATCTGGATTTGCTGTTAACATTATATGCCAATCTTTTGGAAGAGTCCAAGAGATATAAGTTTGTCTATCTATTAATTCCATAACTGCTTGAATAAATCTTGTGTCAGCTCTATTCCAGTCATCTAGTAATAAAATACCACCTGCTTTTGCATCAGCAATCCATTCTGGAGCACAATAAGACATTCTATTCTTACCAGTCATTTTGTATCCATTTTTAAGATACTCTTGTACGGCAAGTTCATCAACCCACATACCTACTTTTTTAGTAGTAGTAGTCATATTTGCTATATCAGCTGATGCTGCAGCTCTTTGTGCTGCTGTATAAGTAAGATCATCTATCTTTTTTGTTTTTACTATTTTTTCTTTATACATCTGAAATTGACGTACAGGGAAGCCTACTAAGTCACCTAACTCTTCTATCTGTGCAAGGTTAAGCTTTACAAACTTTAAATTATTTTCTGCTGCTAGCTCTACAATTGTAGATGTTTTACCAATACCTGATTCACCCACTACTTCTATAGAAACAGGGGCCTTATTATTTTTTTGTAAGTATCTATTGTTTTCAATAATGTGATTTACAAAACCTTTTAGCTCTGTTACGTTTAAATTTACTTGTGCCATTTTTCTTTTATTTATTTAATTAATTAAGTTGAATTTTTTGTCCTGGTAACTCTTCATTGATGCTACAGTGTGAGCTGTGTACCCACAAGGCATTCTTTGGACAGTTTTCTGGTGCATACGCTTCACCATCTGTTAAATATATTAGAGCTGTATAAACCCCTTTCTTTTCATTATAATGGTCTATTACAGGTTGGAACGATGTCCCACCTCTACCGTGTATTTCCCAATCTTTCTTGGGTTGAAATTCTTCTATTGTTCTTAAGCTAGTATCACATTGTGCTACTGAGATTTTATGACCAGTCTTATGCATATGCGTGAGCTCACTAAAGAATTCCTTTAGTTCTTCATTATTAACAGATCCGCTTGTATCAACACCAACAAGAATATGATTCTTAAATTTAATCTTAAGACCAGGATTTGCAGCATAACGTTTATTATACTTACGTCTCAGCTTCTTAGTATATACTATAGAAGAATTACCCACAAATCTTCTTAGGTATTGTCTCCAATCAAACTTAGCAGGTTCTATGTGTAATAATCTACTTATAATATCAGACATTTCTCCTGGTATGCTACCACACTTTTTAACTGTTTGTTCTGCAGATTCTTTTAATTGGTGCTCTACTTGTTTTTGAAGTAACTTTTTATCTGGTTCAGATAAATTATCAAATTCATTCCATGTACTATGACAATACTCAGATTCTCCATCCATTTTATTCATAAGAGCATCTAATGAAGGACAAGAGCCATCTTCTTGAGCTTGTTCTAAAAGCTCATAATACTTTTTAGTACCTGCTTTTGTAGGAAGATCTAATTCAGGAAAACTTGATAACAACAAACCACCTGTAGGAAGCTTGCTTTCCAGTATGTACTGGTTGATCTCTAAATCAGCAGCTATGTTAAATAACTTGTGATTAGAATATAGATCTCTTAATAAAAGATGACCAAATGCAATATGCAATAGCTCATGTTTTATTAAACCATATCTATGATCTTCACTGAGTTCATTATAGAACTCTGGGTTTATAGTCAATTGCATACCAATACCACATTTACTTACTCCTGCTGTAGGAATTTGTTCACTATATGTCTTATTGATACCAATTAAAAAGAGCCCGTAAAAGGGCTCTGTAAAAATTAGTGTTTTGGTAGTTCTTGCTACCTGATCTTGGATGTTAATCATTTTTCATTTTTCATTATTTTATCTAATATTTCTTTATATACTGAATCTATCTCTTCTAAATCTATAAAATTATAAAGAGAAATTGCTGTTCCTACCTTGAATTTAAATACAACTGCATCAATAAATTTTTTTCTATTTTTAAACATTAATGCTTTAGCCATAAGTTGATCAATTATTTCTATATCTTGAAATTGAGACCTATATATTTCACAAGCTATACTTTGATCTTCAGGTAAACCATCAAACATTTGCTTTAGTCTAAAAAATTCTTCAATTGTTATTATCCTCCTTTTCTTCATTTTTTAATATTTCTATATAAACACCCGGGTTTTCTTTATCATATGTATATTGAATGAAGACTGGTAGAATAAATTCTGCATTATCATCTTCAATCCAACCTGCTTTAACCATATCATCTTGCACTGTCTGTGCAGGATTAATATAATCAAACTTATGACGACTACCTCTAACAAATGTAAAAGATATTTTTGCTGGCAATGAGTGTTTAGCAAGTTCAGCCTTAAATTCTTCTGCATATTTTGCATAATAATCTTTAGCTATCTTTCTATAATTCATTACAGCTTTGCTAGCAATAAAGTATTTACCTGTCCATCTACGGCCATTCTTACTGCTGGGGACTGATCCCGGTATAAACCATTTCATATCTATTGTTTTATTTTGTTAATATTGTTTTTAATAATGGTCTCAGCATTGCATGAACTTTATCAAAACCATGTTCTACCATAGCGTCTGATATGTCTTTACATATAGTTGGAACAAAACCATTTATATTATATGTTTTTGCATACATATCTACAGCATGTAAACCTGCTTTATCATTATCAAATAAAGTTATTACTTTATCATACTTCTTTTTAAGATATTCAACTACATGTGGTTTAATCATAGTATTCTCTGAGTCAGGAGCTATAACTTCTATATTATATCCTATGCTTTTTAAACACATTGCATCTTTAAGAGAAGAGCAAATAACTAAATAAGGTTGATTATATTTTAATTGATCAAAACCTTGTAAATGAGGCTTTACTTTAAGAAACTTATGAGACTTGCTAAGAGGTTGATATATTTTATATACTTCACCATTCTTATCAAAATAACCATAACAATTATTACTACTTATTTTAAGTGTTTTGATTTCACCAGCTTCTTCTTTTATTAAATTATAGTATTCTATAGGTTTAACATTATAAGTATTAAGAATACTCATACCTATTCTATAAGGTAACCAATAATCAGTATCTCTTACATTCCACTGTCTTATTTTAATAAAGTCAACTTCCCATTTACTTTGAGGTTGAAATTTTGTTTCAATATATTCAGATGATCTAACATGATTGTTATAATCTTGCACTATTTTTCTCATAGCTTCAGGAAAGTCTAAATTAAATAGTAATTTAATTAAGTCAATCTTGTTACCACTTTTGCCAGTTGAAAAATCTTTAAACCTATATTGCATTATGTTTTTATCTACATAAATACAAAAACTTGGTGTTTTTTCATTAGGATTAAAAATAGATACAATTTTTATATCTTGTCCTGTTAACCTCTCTGATAATTCTAAATAATATTGAAAAACCCAAGTGCTTGGAACATCTGAGCCTTCTATTACAAAATTTTTAGTGTTAAACATGATGCTAAAATATTAAAAAAATGGGGATGATACTATACCACCCCCATTATTTTATTTAATATTAAAGATCAAAGTCATCTCCTGCACTTGCAGTAGGTTCAAAGCTTGTAGTTGCAGCAGCAACAGACTTAACAATTCCTCTAAAATGATTTTTATCATTTTTATCAAATGTTAATAGATTTGAATTTTCAGTTTCTAGTGCTTCTAATGGAGCACCTTGTCTAGTTCTCTTAGGTAAAAACAAATCATTATTTACATAACCTTCTTTGTTTTCCCACTCACGTGCACCTAAACATGCGTTAATATATCCTGTATTAGATAAAGCTACATTACACTTAACCATAAAGTCTTCAATTGTTGCTGCTTCAATTGCATCTAACTCAGTTCTTTTATTTACTACTTCAGATAAAAATACCATAGCTTTTAAAACTTCTGTATCTCTACTGATTTCATTACCATTATTAAGAGTTGCATCTTTAAATGGATATGGAGAGAATCTTACTCTACCTACTTGACCTTCAAAACGTGGTCCATTAGGATTATTCATATCTTTTAAGAAACCAGTAAATTCACCTGTTACTGGTTCACCCTCTACATGTAGAGTAATGTTATATGCTTCTGCATCATATGGTGTTTGATCAAATGTAATTGAGTTGATTTTCACTTTGTGATTACCTGTTCCAATTACTGGTTTAGTTCCACCTGATCCGGCAGACATGTCTTTAGTATTTAACATAATTTACTTTTTTATTGATTATTAATTATTTATTGTATTCTTCTATACAATCTTTTACAAACTTTAGGTCATTAGGGATAAAATTATCCTCAAACATACCCATTGGTGATTTACAGGTATTCTCTCCGTTGTTTTGAGTTTCAAAACCATATTCAAGAACACCATCATCATTTTTATTTACTTTACCAAACAATACTATAGAGAACAGACCTTCTAAAGTAAGAGTATTGTCAATCATTTTACCAATAGTCTTTGCTTTAATTTTTCTGTTTCCATTTATATCAGTTGAATCTTCTGAGTGAGTTAAGAAAATAACAGTTAGATCATCTCTCAAGTCTTTTGGAAGCTTTGCAACCATGGCTAAGTTAGCTGCAATTTGAGTGAATTTATCATAACCTTTTTCATTTGCTCTATCAAAATATTCAAAAGAACTCATATATTGCCAATCATCAACAACAATTGTTTTGATGTTTGACATTTTATCATTTACATGATTCATTGCTTTAATAATACCCGGTGCACTAGATGCAGCAGTTAAATTACCCTTTGGATTTTCTTTACTAATCTGAGTATACTTACTCTTATAGCCTTTAAATGGTAAGGGTTTGTTTGCAATGTTTATAATGAAAGTCTCTTTTGGATCTAATGTCCTGATTGAGGTAGACTTTCCTGTACCTGAATCTGCAATTACTAATACGCTTTGTGCCATACTTATTTAATTAATTTATTGATTACTTTAGTTAATGTTATTAAGGATTGATTGATTTCATCTAGTTTATTTACTATATCTGATGATGGTGTAGCGTCAGGATCAGCAATATCAAAAAGATGTAATTGTGGTTCATCTTCAAATGCTTTTTGTTCTACTTCAGGATCACCACTATTTAATGGTAATGGTGTTCTGTCAGTAACATCATTGACTACTTTTAATTCACTAACTGGAATTAAATGTCTTTGAAATCCAGAGTTGCTTGTTATTAACTCATATTCTTCTTTCCAATGTGGATTATACTTACATAAGTATAAAGTTCTTTTTGGATCTTCTGAATCATAATCAATACTAACAAATTCTGTATATATATCTTCTTCTTTTTCTAATTCACTAGGAAAAAAACTTACATGTAAATCATCTTTACCAGATGGCCTGTACGCCATCTTTGGAATATATAGAACATTATTATTACCTTGTATATCAAAGTAATCTTGATGCTCTTCTTTTAGTTTTGCAACTTTTTGCTTGCGTTGTGCAGGTGTTAGCCCCATATCTTTATTATTTATATTTTTTGTATTTATCATCTTCTTGATTGCTGACCTGGTGTTGCCATCTCTTCAATTTGCATTTGTTCAAATTTTGCTCTAAAGAAACTCATTCTTGCGTCACCATTTCTTGCTTTAAGAAAATGCAGTACTAATGTTCTATCATTTTCTATCATATATCTATCAGGTCCATAGAACCTAATCTTTTGTTTAGCTGGCCTATTGATACCTATTAACATGTCTGCATGCTGTAGCATTGCATCTGAGCCAAATATATCTGACTCTAGTATATAGTTACCATACTTACCATCTATAGCTCTATCCGGGTTATCTATATTCCTATTAAGTTGTGATAAGGCAATAAACAAACAAGGATAATCTCTCTTACACTGAGTAAAGAATTCACCTAACTCAAATAACATATCTAATGTATTATTTTGATAAGGTGCTCTTTTTACCAACATAGTATGATCTAAAGTAATTATAGTTTTTACACCTTTATGTAAATTCATATACATGTCTATTTGCTCACGCATTTGATTTACAGTCATTGGAGTACTAATTATATCTACAGGATTTTTAACTCTGCCTTTAGCATATTGATGACAATCATTTAAAGTAGCTGTGTTTAATATAGATCCTGCACTACATAATTCTTTATATGTTTTACCAGTAACAGAACTAAATTCTCTAATGGCTGAGGTTCTACCTACCATCTCAAACTGAAACTCTAATACTCTAAATTTATCATCAGGATTAAGTGCAAATGATTCTCTAATAATTTGATCTTTAATTAATGTCTTACCTGAACCAGGTCTACCACCAATTACTGTCAATGTATTCCACTCTAAACCATCTGTAGCAGCATCATTAAACTTAGGCCATGGAGTATAAATAGATTTCTCATCTCCAGTTGATCTAGCATGCATATATTTAAGCGCTTCATTAAAAGCTGCATATTGTCCAATCCATGATTCTTTCTTTTTCATACTACTTTTTCTTTAAAATGATCATCCTCTGTGCTGACCCCTTCTATAATCATATCACAATAGTCTGCTAATGTAGAATGTTTAACTCTATGTTTATCTTGCTTACATATAAAGTACTGACTTGTTTGCATATACATATAATCTGCATCTCTATATTCATTAACATACATTCTAGTTGCTTTATCCACTTCTTCCCATGTGTGGTCATAAGTTTCAAAGAACCATCTAAATGCTTCTCCTAAAGCTTTGACATTATTTCTTGCAGGTTTACCACTTGGTAATTTTTTAGCAGGAAATATTTCTCTATAGTTATTTATCTTATCTACAAAGTTTTTACCCATAAGTTGTGAATCTGTTTTCTTTTTTGCTTTGATAAAATAATTATCTAGCTGCACTATAAGCAATTTTGCTTGTGGTGTCATAGTATATAGGCTATCTTTTTTAACTAAATAACCTTCTTCAACTAATGTATCTTTATCTTGTTGAGTTGTTTGTTTTAATGAAATACCTTGTTTCATTCCAAATAGTATTAATGACTGGTTTGGAGTTAAGTTGGCTTTCAAGATTTTTTGGAAAAGTTCCCACATTCTTTATAATTTAATTTATTTTTAATTACTCAGGGATGAGCAAGTGTATTAACTGTTGTGGCAAAAACGCCTTTATGCCCACCCCCTTGTAATATGCATATAAGGTTGATTAATAGACCTTTAAGATTTTTCAAAGATACAAAAAAACTACCAATCTATAGGGGTTTTCTTTTGTTTTTTCAACATATCATTGACTTTGTTAAAAACTCCAAGGTGTTCCCATCTTCCACCACGATATGCTGCTGATGCTGGATGAGCAACTTTATATATGATTTGACTAGGTAATAATACTTGCCATTGTTCAGCTTTCCTACCCATTAATATAAAGATTGTTCCAGTCTTATGTCTATTAAGATTTTCAAACAAATATTCTGTAAAAGATTTCCATATAGCATAGTGTGAACCAATCTTATTGACTTGACAAGTAAATGCTGTATTAAGTAACAGCACGCCCTGGTTAGCCCAACGTCTTAAATCATTATCATGACCTTCATACTCACCATCATACAGTGCTTTAAATATATATTGTAGAGACTTTTCTGTTTTACCTTTCCTACTACAACTAAATGCTATTCCGTCAGCAACTCCTAGTTGTGGATAAGGATCTTGCCCTACAATAACTACTTTTACTTTATCATAAGGGCATTCATAAAATGCATTAAATACATCTTTAAACCTTGGTGTAAATCTTTTGCCATCATTTACATTATCTACTAATGTATTCATGATATGATCAAAGCTAAGACCATTGGTATAAGGTGTTAACATTTTATCCCAACCACTTGCAACCAGTTTTTCATTTAAACTTTCTCTTAAGGTTTCTATGTTTATTTCTATTTTATCCATATATTGTATTATATTTGTTTTTTAAAATTATTATTATGTCAGAAAATTCAAAATCAGCAGCAAGAAAGCAAACTATTATTAGTTATGACCATAAAAAAGTTATAAAAGGTATTGATTTGTCAACAATTTATATAACTTCTTTACAGAATATAGTAACAAAGAAGATTAGTGAAAATCCAGATACTATGCTTACCATTGGTCAAACTTTTAAGGATTTTGAGCATATTCAAACTGAAGCTAAGAAAAAAGATGAAGATAGTTCTTATGAAGTTCAAGATATGCCTACATTAACAGAATGGGAAGCAGATTTATATTGTTTATATTCTTTACTTCAAACATTTAAATGGCATGCTAATAAGCAAGGTTTTCAAATAGAAACAGAAATAGATGTTGAAGAAGGTGTTTTCAAAAAAACAGTTGAAAAATTGAAAGAAGGTGTAGATATTAAAGAAGATATGCTTAAATTACAAGCAATGCTTGAAAAAAGCCAACAATCATCTTAATTGCATACCATTAAAGTCTCCTATTTCTACACATGCTTGTATAGCTAGATTTAGTTCATCTTTATCACAATCTCCAAATGATTTACAATACTCTTGTTTGTCTTTTACAAAACATAGTCCTGCAGATCTTTTCACTTGTATCTTGGCTTCTTCAAAGGTATAACCAATTTGTTGGGCTATTTCTCTAATCATAGCATGTAATCTTGCTAGCTGAGGATTACTCCCTTTATCACCACTTACTCCTATAAATATTTCTAATTTAGAATCATCAGGTAACTGGTTTAGGAATTTTCTAAACTTAGTTCCTGTAGCTTTTATAGGGAAATGCAACTCTCCATTTCTAACACTTGCTTTTACAAATATATTATCTTTCATAAGTTTCTTCTATTTCATACTCTAAATCTACTTCAAATTCATCAATGATAGGATATATGTCTACATCAACATCATTTTTATTTTTATCTTTTAATGTGATAAATACATGATGTATTGTTATTGTAGGATCAGTTCCTGGTGTACCTGGATCTCCATTAGGTAATGTATGTACTTCAGCTTCTCCTTCTTCTCTTGTATAATGTATATCCATTAGGATACCAAAATCATGCAGATAACTATAAGTCTCCATTATTTAAACCTTAATGCTGTACCAACAAGTACATATTCTTGTGCACACTGTATACATCTTGCCTCAGTTTCATTACGCTCTATAGATATGTTATTACAATTAGGACACATGTGACCTTCATCTCTAACAAATTCTTCTATAGTTTGTTTAGCTAGATCTCTTATATATGCATCATGATCTCCTTGATATTCCCTTTCTACCATTTCCATGTAGATTTCTTTCATTTTTCCCATAATTTTATCTTTTTAGTGGATTATAACGTTTTATTTTATTAGGGTCAAAGTTGCTTACTGCTGCTTCTACCCATTTTACATCTTGTGTACCTTTGTAACATAATATATGACAAGTTGCTGTCTCACTAGGATTAAGCCTTAATAATCTACCTATCCTCTGAGCTGTCTTTCTTTCATTACCATATGCATGCATTATGATACCCTGTTTTAAATTTGGTATAGTAACACCTTCTGATAATTGTAAAACACATGACATTTCATTTATTCTACCATCAGAAAATAACTCTAAGTTGTCTTCTGATTTTGGATTTTTAGAATGATAACTGTGTTTACATATTCTATCTGCTTGGTCTTGAGTATTAGCAAAAACAATACACTGATTGTCTATATTTTTTAACATGCTTTTGACATAACTCTCTTTACTTGTATAATCCATCAAAGCACGCATACGCATTATTCTAGAAAATTGAATTTGCTTTTGAGTTTGTGCATCTGCTATTCTTCCATTTACATAATCATAATCTTTTTGTTCAGTAGTATACCAATGACCACCTGCTTTAGTTTTCTTTTTTAAAGTAGGCAGTTTTGATAATTCTAACTCATGTATTACAATTTGATAGTCATTTAGTATATTAGAATCAGTTGCATCATCTACGTCAAAAGTATATTTGATTGGACAATATTTCTGTACTAACTCACCTTTTTCTGAATTCTGATGTTTAGGTGGTGTACCAGTTAATCCTAAGATTTTACCTGTGTACATACCTAAGAAAACTTCATGAGAATACTTAAGTGAATGACATTCATCTAGATACACTATATCATAGTCATTATGATTATGTTTTTTTAATGATAGATAAGTAGTAAAAGTTATATGATCTACTAGATTTTCTAAATTCATCTTGCCTAACTCATCAATCCATGATTGAGCTACTGAGTGTTTTGGTATCACTACCAAGGCTTCTATTAACGGGTTAAAGTGTTTCTGCAGGTGTTGTATAGCAATTCTTGTTTTGCCTACACCCATAGATATACCTAAACCACATCTCTTATTTTTTATAGCTACTGCTAATGCATCTGACTGCACAATATCTCTGTTTGTCATAATTTTATTTATAATCTATTTTGTGAGTATCCTAATTCTTTAGCTTCTTTAGGATTTTCTTCTATCCAAACATGGCAGTTTCTACATACAGCTAACCATGTACTTACATTTAAATGGTTTAAACCTCTACCCTGTTTGTGATGTACATCCGTGGATGCACCACTACAACAATGTAATGATGCTTCACACATAGGATGTTTTTCCATAAACTTTCTTCTAAGTATAGTATAAACTTGCTCTGAAGCTTTCATTTTCTTAGATTTAGGGTTTATAGGCTTTCTAGCTAAAGGTTTAGTCTTAGAATCTTTAGCTTTATACCAGCAATATTTACAATACTTACTACCTTTATCATTTTTCCAGATAAACTGTAGAGTATTGCAATTATTACATAGTTTCTTTTTTTGTTCAATCATGTTTTAAATTTTTGCTGATTTGGGTTTGGTTTAATAGTAAAAAAATTATTAGGTAACAAACCCACAGACATAAACTTTAATATAACATCTTCATAATTAATACCTAAATCTTTAAAAGAAAAAGTATTAATATAATCATCTAAAGTCTCATCAGCAGGTACATTTGCAATATACTGAGCTAATGGAGAGTGTTTAAATGTTTTTTTAAGATATGCACTGGCTTTTTTATTACAAATAGTTTGTTTCCATGCATTAATGACCTTCTGACCACGTTTCCAAACTTTAGAAATGCGTCTTTTCTTTTCCCAATTTAATTGTTTTTGTTTATCATGTGTATACACATTTAAACCATGCAATACTCTTTTAAACAAAAAGACTTGATATTGATTTAATTTAGTATAGTCTAATGAATTAACTATAGAAGGAGGATGTAACTGATATTCTTCAAGAATTCCCAAGTATTGATAACGTTCAATACGGTATTCTAGCATTACAGATTGTTGATTTGATTTGAGTTGTTGAATTTGTTGTTGAGATAACATAATATATTGATTTAGAAGTTTAGTAATTATTTTAGTAAGATAAAAATGATTGAGGCATAACCACATATAGGTAGCATTTAATATTCCTCTGATGGAATAACCTCAAACATTTTTTAATTGAATTTATAGATCAAAAGACTCTATCTCTTCTTCTACAAGTTCAACATCTTCCGTCTCAACAACTTCTTCTTCTTCTACTGTATCTACTGACTCAGTGTTTATACCAAAATCTGCAGCTGATGTTATAGTAGCTGCGTTAGTCATAGGTGCATGGCCATTTGCTTCTCTAATAGCATCAGCATTATCATGAGCTATTAATACATCTGTTCTGCTTAAATCTGCAGCAAAAAATGTTTTCCTATAAATAGGTTGACCATCTACACAGCATACAATACCTGTATCACCTGCATATTTATAGTCTCTTTCTGGATCATTAGTATTAAATGGTTCCAATTGCTCTACAATAACTATATTACCTGATAACTTTTGGTTAGCTGTAAAACCACCACTTTTTAATTCTTCTACTTTACCTAATATTAAAGCTGAAAGATTTTTTGGTGAAAACCAACCTGTTGGGCTAATTACTGGCTTAGACTGTGTTAATCTAATAAAGCCGTACTCTGATTTTGGATCTGATTGGCGTATAACATTTCCCATGTCATCCGCTTGGATGTTAACTGAATTTTGCATTTTTCTGTTTTTTTGAAATTAATAAAATAAATTGATTTGATGCCTATTGGTCATCTGTGTGGAAATAAGGATCATCCAGTTTCTCAAAAGCTTCAATTTCATCCAGTGCAGGTTCATATTCATCAATATTTTCTATTGAGTCAATGGGATCTACTGGCGCTGATCTGGAAAACTTGTTGTAAAACGGATTAGCTACTTCCTTGGTATAAGCTGAACTTAACCCATTTAGATCATTATACTCTT
>Ga0233412_10000583_pt1 | contig 20720 bp, 22 predicted proteins | sample Na_anoxic_4_MG_FD_180667 | JGI IMG/M metagenome (GOLD analysis project Ga0233412, IMG submission 180667) | Seawater microbial communities from Saanich Inlet, British Columbia, Canada - Na_anoxic_4_MG | ecosystem: Environmental > Aquatic > Marine > Inlet | place: Canada: British Columbia...
CTGTTGTGCGAAATCATTCGTTCCATCAGTAAAGTTTAAATAATTGCCTTCTAAGGCTTGCTTTTTTTGCGTTGGGATTAAGCTTCCAAACGCTGGGCTTACATTTGCCATAATTTTTTAATTTTTTAGTTAAATTTTTTTGTTTTAATTCTAAGTTTAGAAGAATCATAACCGCTTATTGACTTGACTTTTATTCCATTTACGAATTCACCTGTACCAGTTTGTCTGGGTTCTGTGCTAGGATTTTTAGAGTTACTAACTATTTCTTTAGTAGCATCTGTTTTTCCTTGTTCGTAAAAATGATTAATAATCTTGTCAGCATTTGAAGCGATATAAATAGCCTTGTGATAACCTTTCGTATCTTTTATATTACCGCTTTCGTCAAGAAACTTTCCTACGAAATTGTTAATACTTGATTGGTTCTCTGCAACTTTATCAGGATCTTGTAAACCATACCTAAACTTCTTTTTACCTACATTGAAGTCAAAACCTTTGAATTCATTAGTAAAGTAATCATTTGTTTTTGATTTAAAGTCCGAATGCTGTTGCTCAGCCATCTTTTGATCTTCTTGATATCGGTTGAAAAACTCTGTTGCTTTTTGTTGTTCCTGAGTAACGCCGGGTCTCAACTTGATTTCGTCGTAATATTTACTCTTGGTATTTTCTAAAAAGCCTTTTGCTTTTGCAACTTCTTCTTTAAACGCAAGTTTCTTTTTGCGTATATTTCTTTCCTCATCTATGTCTTCATCATAATCGTAGTCCTCTAATAGCAGGCTAACGTCATCTGATTCTAAATAAGGTTTTGTTTGTTTGTAATATTCTTTTAATAGTGTTTTATCATCAACACTTGAGTAGTCCGCGTTTAATCTAACGTAGTCTTCCACTGATCCACCCGTTTCTTCCATAAAAGTAACAAGTTTATCTATGTTTTCAGGTAACACTCTTTGTTCAGCTACTTGCTTGTATTCTTCAGCAGCTTTTTGTAATTGATTGTTCGGAGGCGTATCATCGTCTTCGTCTACAATTTCTATAATACCATCTTCTTCAGGTGTGTCGTTAACGACTACAACAGGTTCTTCAATCACATCTTCTTTAACTTCTGGTATTACTACTTTAGCAACTTCTTCAGCCACTGGATCTTTTACTTCATCTATATTAACCTTTATAGGTTCATTAGATTGATTTCCTAACTTTTTAGGACTTGTTTTCTTGGATTTAATTTTAAAATCCCCTTCTTGTTTTACTTCTGACATAATATAATATAATTAAATAATTGTTTGTAATTTTAACTAGGACCAAATTCTTCCAAACCAAAACCTCCTAACACGTCGTTACCAGATGATTCAAAATCCTTAGGTAATCCTTCTGTTTGTCTTTGCTGAATCAGCTCTGATTGCTGTGTTCCTTGTAATTTTATTCTTTGATCTTTTCTGTCTTCAATTTCTTGCTCTTTCGCTTTTGCTGCACCCATCTGAGCCTGAGCTAGTTGTATATTGTATTGAAACTCTTCAGCCATTAGCTCTCTTTTTATTTGAGCCTCTGTTTGCATTCTTTGTATTTCAAATTGAGACTTAGCTTGTTCTATACTTACTTTTTCTTGAGTTAAAGCTTGCTGCTTTTGTACTTCAGCCATCGCGGCTTTTTCAGCAGCCTCGGCGTTTGCTTGCGCTTGCGCTTGAATATTTGCTTGCTGTTGCTCTTGCTCTCTTTTAATTTTTTGTTTTTGTCTAAGCTTTAGAAACTGATTAGCTAATTTTATATTTTTAATTTGTCTAATATCTATAGCATCTGATAAAGCTATTGCTCCTGTTTGTAAGGCTACTTGAATATTTTGTTCAAGCAAAGCTTTTTCTTCTTCTTCTGGTTCTAACTCTAAATATATACCAAAGTCATGCAGCTGTAAATTCATTAACTCCTCTAATGTTTTTGTATTGAACGTACTTACCGCATTTGTTAAAGCATTTTCTGTTAACGGGTTTTCAATAACATCTGCTACTTTAAGGCTTATATTTTCACAAGTTCTAACAGTTAAATAAAGTAATGAGTCCAGTATATGTTTAGTCGCTATATTAGAAGCGTTTGCTGCCATTTTTTGCAAGCCTACTAGTGAGTCTTTAATTGGAGCACTTCCGTCTCTTGCTTCATTCAATCCGGTTACATCCCTTATCATTTGTAAATAATATTGGTATGTACCTATTAAACTTTGTATTTTTGCTTGACCACTTGAAGATGATAATTCTTGAACAGGTACTTTACCTCTATTCAATTCACCGTCTTGGGTTAATGACCTACCTACAACAGAACCTGTTTGGAAATACATGTTCAATGCTTCCGCTGGATTGTATGTTGTACCGTTACCTAAATCAACTTCAGCTAAACCATCCATATCTAAAAATACACCATCTGGCACTATTCTAGACATTACTTGTTGTAGTTTAAGGTGTGTTATTTGGATCATATCAGCAAAGCTAGTAATTTTACTAACTACTGATTCTATACGCCCCTTGTACATTCTAGGGGCAGATATACAATAATTCATCACTACTTTAGTAGTATCAGCGGTTGGCCTTGTCATGTTTTCAGCAAGTTTCCAGTCCAGCATTATATTTGTTCCTAAGACCTTTGCTCCTGAGTATAAAACTTCTATAGTTCTAGATATTCTGTCAAAGTTATCATTAGCAGGTGGATTAAATGTGTCAGGCTTTTCTAACGTTTTTTCTAACCCTTGATCTGTTTTCTTTATTTTAAATACCTGATCTGAATATGTTTTGTATTCAAAGTATAAAACCTGAATTGTATTAGAATCGTAGTTACCCCAATTGGTCACATATTGTGAATTACCCGGCATATCTTGAATTCTTTGCAGTTCGTCAGGAGATATGGTTGGGAATTGTTTTTTAAGTTCCGCTAAAGATATTGATTTAACTTCGCCTACATAATATATGTCTTCGAAATTTGGATCTTCAGTGTATGAGTAAATCATGTTAGCAGGATCCACATAGTCAGTAACTATACCTTCAGCCTTGTTAAAAGACGTTTTAACAGCTCCGATTCCAATTGTAGTTAAATCTTGAGCTAAGCGCTTTTTTATTTGATCATACTTATTAAAAGCTAATACATTATTTATAACTTCTTCTTCAGCAACTTCTACATTTTGCTTAGCGGTCATTTGAAGATGTACGTCTAATTCTTCTTTGCTCTCAGGAAGGTCTTCTAAACTACCTGTAGCTGCCATATCCATTCCTAATTCTTGCTTAATATTTTCAAGCATAGGCCTAGCATTCATATCTTGCTCTACAGCGGCTGCGTAATCAGTTCTACTTTTTACAGAAAATGGATCTTGAGCAAAAGCATTTATTTCATAACTCTTATTAGACATTCCATTTACAACAATATCAACAAACTTTGATATAACTGGTATAGGTTTCCAATCTAAATTAAGATATGACAAATCACCGTTTATCGATAACTCATCTTTATACTTTTGTATTGGTTGCTCTCCTCTAGCATATAAACGTAATGAATGAAAGCTATTCCAATTGTTTAAGTATCTATTACCGTTACCTCTTCCTTGATTGAACCATTCTTGTTCAATAGCTCTAGAGACTTGTAAGCCGTAATCATAACTAGCTTTTACTTCGTCGCTAACAACCTGGTTAGGGAAAGAACTATCAGTATTTGTTTGTATTTTCATTTATCTTAATATTTTAGACGTAGAACCTCTATTGTCATATCTTTTAATTCCTAAATCGTAAATCTTTTTTTGCACTGGACTAACTGGTGAATATAGGTTTTTGTTACAAGCCATTATTGCTAGCCCTGAACTTATAGAAGCATCGTGCTTCGTTCTGTTATTTATATTAAATTTACCCCAATCTTCAAGTGTTCTTTGGAAATACATATCTCCATAACCTGCTTCTGTTCTTCCAACACAAGTTTCTATATATGATTCTATAGCCGCAGCATGCGCTTGCTTTATATCTTCACTGGAGTTTGGTATACCACCTATTTCTCTTTCAGTTACAGATAATTTGTTTAATCTTTTATCAGGCCTATTCATAGAATAGCCTCTGTAGCCTCTTCTTTTAAAATGATACAGTAATCTAGGTTTATTGTTTTCCGCAAGTATTGGCATACCGTAAAATATGCAAGCCATTAATACGTCTTCAAAAAATATCTCAGCAGTTTGTGGTCTAGCTATATATTCTAAAAAGAATCTGTTAGGCGGAACATCTTCCATACTAAACTTAGTTAAACCGTGTAAAGCTCCGTTAGAACCTCTTTTATCAACTGTACCTGATATATCATAACTGTCACACCCAAAAGCACCGCAGTGTTCGTTACCTGGATATTTTGTATTACCTTTTACTATAACCCTATTTTGAAGACCAATATTAGGAACCCAACTAACGTTGAACCTACCGTTTTTATTTGGTACAAACATTACCTTAGTGTCTTTTATACCGTTTTCCCACATAAAACTTCCAGTGGTTATTATCGATGTATTCCTAAGATCTTCATTATAATCTATTTGTTCGTATATCTTTGTTAAGTTAAACAGCGACTGTTTTGCTTCATCTCTAAAAGCGTGTTGCTCTGTTCTTGGAAACTGGCGATAGTATTCATTTAAACCATCTTGATCACTCTTTAATCCTTCAACTTCATTTTGCCAGTAACTTATTACCCCTTGCTTTATTAAAGATCCGTCAGGCGATTCTACTGGGTTCTTTGGGTCTTCGAATACAGGAAACCCATAAGAATCAATGTATCCTTCGTAGTTCCATTCCATAGGTATGAACAAACTATAGAGTCCCGAACGAGTCTGTCCATTGGCGTTTCTGCTTTTGACATCTGAATCATAATATAGTTTTTTAAAATTCTCTCCTCCTTTATCTAAAGCATTTGAGGTTGAACCCATCATACACTTACCTATAATTCTAGAACCTAGTCTTAAACAAGTTTTAGTTACCCTCCAGTTGTTTAATATATTTGTAGGTCTCTCCCACTTTCCACTTTCATCGTGTACTAGTAGTTTTAATTTTTCACCGTCGTACGAGTTGTCCCCAGTGTTCTTCCAGTCGATCGTTGTATCGAGACCGGTAATCTCCTGTAGTTTCTCATTGGTGTCGAGTTTCTTTCTGGTAAATTTCGACGCTGGTACTCTGTACGCAAGCTCCGTCTTCGGCCTGTCCATACCGTCCTGGATTGGTTTGAAGAAGAAGGGGTAATTAACCGATATGGGTACGACCTTATCAGTAAACATCTTTTTAGCGTCTGGTCCTGACTTTGATAAAATGCCAAATCTTGAATCTGTGGATATTGTTGCCTGATTAACCGTCTCGCCTGATGCCATGAAAGAGAAACCTGACCGTCGGTTTTTAAGATAACACATTCCGTAACACCGTACATCTGCTTTACAAGCCTCCCAGAAGATATAGAATAATCTGTTTGACTCTCTAAAGTCTGGCTGCCCAACATCAATTTTGGACCACTGCAAGTACATGTAGTGAGTGCCAGTAATATAAGAAGAACTGTCTTTGTTAAAAAACCAAAAGCCTTCGTCACGCCTTTTAAACTCTGTGTCAATATAGTCATACCACTTTTCTTTAAAATCTGAAGGGTACTCATCCCAATCAAATACTGATTTAATCTTAGAAAGCTCCTTAGGATATTGAGTATGTTGCCATTTGTTTTCTTCAAATTTTACAACATCTTTTTCTTTTGGCAAGGCTATTTTTAATCCTTGTATTTCGTAAACTTCCCCTATTTGTCCGGTTTTACTAATTACAACAACGTCATGTTCTTCATTGTATCCGTAATCCCACTTCTTATATCTATTTAGCCTATTAACTATTTTAGGTTTTATATAGTCTTTTAATACTGTTACTAAAGTTTGCTCGTACATTACCTAGATCTTCCTTCTGCAAATCCTCTAAAAGCTTGCTTCATTTCTTCTTTAGCTTCTTTTGGATTATCATTTAATAAAGCCTCTTCCGCTTCTATTCTAGTAAGTATTTCGAAAGCATCAAATATCGCTAGCTTTTTTGTAGCTGCGGCGTTTTTTAATCTATCAGCTGTTATATCGTCTCCAGAATCAACGATAGCCTCTTTAGCTACTTTAATTAATTCTTCAACTGCTTTTTGCCCAGCTAGGATTATACTCTTCTTCGTTTCCTTCGTGTTCATACTTTATTACAATATCATTAGATTTCATACAATAAACTCTTTGATCATCTATTATAAAATCCCATTCGCTACCCGGCGTAAAGCCTATTGTGTCTCCTGGATTGATATTAAGCGCTTTTAAAGAACTATTACCTATTTTTAGTATACCAATAAGGCTTTGTTCTTTTTGTGATCTTAAAGAGTCATTATTTTTTAAAGGCATTACAAAGCATCTGTCTCCAAATGATTTCCAATCCCCTGTGTTTTTATACAAATATATTTGGTCTGCTGAACAAAAGTGCAAGTCCTCTTTAAAATGAGATCTACTTCTTTTCTTATTACCTCGAATATCATAAAAAACTCTAAATACATTATGATGTATTATTATGATGTCTCCTTTTTTTATATTTGTTTTAAAAGCTTTTGGTGTTTCAACCACTATAGCTAAATTATTTACAGACTTGAAGTCTTCAATTTTAGTGTTTAGTATTAATGTAACGTCGCCAAGCTTTACTTTGTTATCGTATCTATCGCCAATAGGTTTGACGATAAAATCGTATAGACTTCTCATTTAATATTCTAAATCATACTCAACGGATATTGCCATGTTAGAATTAAACTTCTTCCATGGCATTACCTCATTTCCTTTCTTTATGTAAATACTGTAAGAATTAGATTGTGCATCATGCAATATACAATCTATAGTATGTCCACCATAAACGTTTTGCCCTACTGAATAGTGCATAGCGTCATTCTTATAGTCAGAGCCTATACTTATTTTTCTTACAACAGAACTCATTATTCCGCTATTTCAAGAGTTTTTGATTCCTCTTGCTTAGCTTCTTCATAAGTACCATCAACTAAGTTTACGGTAATGTCACCGTACTCTTCCCTGATTTCAGCCTTGACACCATCTAATTCTTTTGCAGCTTCAAAATGTGCCGCTAGGTATTCTGCTTTTCTTGCCTCTAAAAACCCTACTTCTGTAAGTATAGAGTTCATTTTTCCTGTTGCGTCTTTAATAGACTTTAATTGTTCATCTGTTAATTTTCCCATTTTATTTAATTTAATTGGTTATTGTTATTATTATTATTACTCGTTTTTAATATTTTTACTTTTTAAACACTGGTGCTAGCTTATCTACTATTTTTTCACCACTTCTACCTATTACATAACCTCCAATACCTATTTCTAATAAGCTCCAAAATTCTGGTTCTAAAACAGGTGTTACTAGGTATGTTGATAGTTGTGATATGAATTTTGTATATATGATTATAAAACCAAATGAAAGCATCAGTATTGGCCTCCAGCTTCTTTGCAACCAATTACCTTTAGCTTCTGCTACAATAATCTCAGTTTGCATTCTTTGCAGCTCTAGTTGAGCATCCTGCAATACTTTAAATATTTTATTTCTAGCATTAAGTCTTTCTTCTTCACTGGTGAATAGGTTGTCAACCACATCACCAACTTGTTTGAAGACTTTAGTGCTGAAAAATTCTAATATTTTTTTCACTTTATTTCTTTTTTGTATTTGGACCAAAATCAGGGTAAACTGTCATCGAATCCCCAGTTTCTGCATTGTATAGGTTATATCGATTAGGTCTGAATTTTTCCGTACCCTGCACAGGTCGCCTCTCCTTATAACCTGGATATCTTTTTGCTAGAATAGCTAATTTGTCTAACTGCTTTTTAGCTGCGGTAGGCGTGATCTTTTCTTTTGTTTTCCTAGATATAACCGGCTTTGGGTCTTCTTCGTTGTGAAGAGGAGATATAAATCTTTTTATTTTAAACGCCATAATTCTAATATTTTTTCACTATTTTCTTTTAATAATATCTCCGGTGCTGTTATAACTATGCTTCATATTCTGGTAATTAAGCTTCACCATACCTTTTGACTTTATATTTGAAGCTAAATTTTCTCTAGTAATTTCCATAACTGGAAGTTTACCAGGTTTTCTAACATATACGTTACCGCTTGTTGAATTACTACCAACAATTTTGAAACCTTTACGACCAATTCTTTGTCCTTTTGTTGGAAATTTAAGGCTTAAATCTTTTTCCTTATGCTCTGATTTTATTTTATTCTGAGCCTTAGTGTTAATAGTATTAAGCGCTTGAGCTTCAACACTGTCGCCTCTCATTTTATCAGCATCGCCAAGAGGCTTATAACCTGGGTAATGCTTTTTCTTTTCAGTTTTAGGGTTTCTTGGATCTTCTTCTATGCGAAGAGGAGATATAAATCTTTGTATTTTAAATGCCATAGTTACTTTGCTTTTTTATATGCTTCTTTTTCCCAGGGTAAGTTTTTTGCCCCTTCTTTCATTTGTTTGCGTGAATATTTTTTACCTTTCCAGTAAACGTTTTGATCGTCGTAGTCTAAGTCGCCACGCTTCATTTGATCTATGTGTACCATTTCGTGGTTTATTACGCTAGTCAGTTTAGCTGGTGATAAATTATTATTTATAATAATAGTACCATTGTTATTGGCTTTACCTAAAACGCCGTCCTCCATATCTACACTGTAAATAGGAGTATTGTCTATGTTATAAAATGGTGTAATTTTAAAAGCCATATTTTTTTAAAAATAAATGTACAGGTCGGGTCTACAGTGGAGGCTGGAAAGAAAAAGGTAAATGTCTTCACGGCAAGTTGAGGGGATCATCCCGCGTGTAGCCGAGTGGCACCAAGATCTCTGCCAGTCATGTAAAGTCAAGTCCTAGAAAAATCTAGCTTCCACCTCGCCGCCTGTACAATTTTTATTTTACTTTCTACAATGTTTAGACATCCAAGAACCTTTCATAGCTATTGGAGATTTATCTAATTCAGAACCATAACCTTTATTAAGGTTATTTATAGGACCTCCAGCTGCAACTTTTACAGCTTGCTTTTCCTCGTATTTACCTTCTTTTCTAATTTTAGCACTGCTAGACTTAGAGTCCGCTATAGCGTTTCTAGAATAATCTTGCGCTATTTTTTTTCTTGATTTGTTCATAATTATTTATTTATATATTTAACAGTTCCATTTTCTTCTAGCAGCTCTACCTCTTTCAGAAGTCCAGCCTTTTGATCTAGCACAGAATGATTTTCTTCTTTTAGCAGCCTTACTTCCTTTCTTTAATTGCGAAGGAGGCGTTGTAACTGCTGTTTTTAATTTACTACCAGGATTATCTCTTCTATACTTGCTAACACCTTTGCTAGTCATACCTCCACCAGCTTTAGATCCAGTACCTCCGCCTTTTTTTACTTCAGCATAATTACCTTCCGATTTTTTACGTGAAGGTGCTTTTCCTTTCTCAGCCTTTCTGTTAGCTCGTCTTTCTTGACGAAACTCTTTTCTTTCTGTTCTAGCTGCGCTTTTTTTCTTTTTTAAAAATGGTGAATCCGATTGAATATAAGCCATAATTATTTACCTTTTTTAAGTTTAAACCATTTAGACATAGTGTAACCTATAGTAACTACTAGTAATAGTATTTTTAAGCCCATTTCTATTTTAGTAAACGTAGTTACCCCTAGCGCAAAAGTATTTATTGAGTATAGTTTAAAGTCTCCAAGTGTCATATTACATTGCTTTAGCTCGCTGAGTAATAGGCCCTTTCATGGAGTCGCATCCACAGTGTGCTTTAGAAATTTCCATTCCATACATACCTGAACTAGATCCTTTACCTTTTGGAAGTGCATCCAAATCTAATGGCCCGTCCCATATAGCGTTTTGTCCTGATGCTTTTTTATTAATGTTATCCATATCTTTTATTTTTAAATTTATTCTTTATAACCTTCTATTCTAGCTTTTATAACGTCGGCTCGTGTAATTTTACTATCACCATTTTGATCCTTCATAGCTAAAGGGCCTTCAACATTCCCTCTAACTGGCATGCTTCTTGTTCTTTGATCTTGAGTACCAAATACGTAATCTCCGTATGAGTTTTGCTGTGGTGAAAAAACAGATTTGTTTTTATAAGCAGCCGAATCAGTTCTTTGTTCCGGCCTAATTCTTTCTACACCCGGTTTGAAAAAAGGATCACCTACGCTAGCGTTAGCCCTGTATTGTTCTTGTTCTTGTTTTGCTAGGAATTTTTGCGTTATACCTAAGATTCCTTTATATTGGGTACCTGCTCCAAACATAATTATCTGTTTTTATCTTTATTAACTATTTCTATTGCTTTTTTTAAAACTTTATCCGTGTAAGATCTACCTGCCATTATGCTGTTTCTTCTGCTCATAGGTATATCCTCTTCACCTAGCATCATTCGGTACATTCTACTTATTAGTTGTTTACATTTAAAAGAAACTTTGTATATATGATACTTTTGAGTTGTTCGATTTCTTTTTCTCCATACAACTATCCATCCTTCTTTTAATAATCTATTCCACCGTCTGTTATCCCAGCTGTAAGAATAAGTACCTTCCATAAAGTCGTGTTTTGTAAAAAACTCCATGCAGTCAAAATGAATTAATAATTCCAAGTCTGCATCATTTAGGTTGTTATTTTTACAAGCCCACTTTCTTATAATTCTATAATGTTTTAATAAGCCTAGTTTTTTAATGTCGCCAGCGCTTATTCTCATAAAACTACAACTATATCTTGCATTTTTATAACTTGGTACGGATCACCTTCTATTTCTATAGTGTGACCAGCGTGTCTATCATAATATATAAGATCATTCTTTTTCATGCCTGCGCTAACAGCATCTTCCCCAGGTGATACTATTGATGCTTTCACATACCTAATATCTTCTCTTTGTTTCTCAGCAAGAAGTAAACCACCTTTAGTAGCAGCAACACCTTCTTTTTGTTTCTTTATTATTAAGTTTCTACCTATCGCCTTCATTTGCTCTTAAATTATTAATTACACAATCAGTTGATAATATTGTAGTAGCTACAGAGGCAGCATTTCTTAATGCACTTTTGGTCACCATTAACGGATCAATTATACCGTGTTTAACCATATCTACAGGTTCTCCTGTTATTGCATTCAAACCAACACCTTTATCTTGTGGCTCAGATGCTGTAATACCTGCATTTTCTAATATTGTAAAGTAAGGAGCTTTTATGGCTCTTAATAAAACTTCTTCGCCTAATCCTTCGCTTTTAATATATGTTGAAGCATTTAATAATGCAACTCCACCTCCTGGTACAATACCTTCTTTAACAGCTGCTTTTGTTGCACAGATAGCATCTTCAACTCTATCAGTTTTTTCTTTTAACTCTACTTCAGAGTTTGCACCAACTTTAACCACTGCGATTTTAGCAGTTAACATTGATAATCTTTTTTCAAGCTTTATAACTTCCCAGCTTTTCAGCGTGTTATTTGTAAGCTTTTCTTTTATGCTACGTATTACATCCTTTATCTTTTCGGATGCCTCAGAGACCGTTATAACAGTGTCCTCGTGTGAGGTAACACTTTTTAAACAAGATCCTAAATAATCTATGTCAATTGAATCAAGGTCATCTCCTAGATCTTCATTAACTATTGTAGCTCCAGTTAGTAAAGAAAGATCCTCAAGTACTTCTCGCTTGCTAATACCGTAAGTAGGAGCATTGATTACATTTACTTTTAGATTACCTTTCTTTTTATTGGTAGCTAGAGTTGATAAAACACCTTGTTCTAAGTCGCCTATGATAAGCAAAGGTTTGTTGTTTTTTATTACGTACTCCAGCACTTTTTGTATATCTCTTATAGTATTAACTGGTGATTCCATGATTAATACTAATGGATTTTCTAATTCAGCTGTTTTTGTTTGTTCGTTTGTAATGAAGTGAGAATTTGTTAAACCTTTATCGTAAGGTACACCTTCAATTAATTCAGAAACAGTTTTACCGTCACCGGCAGTCTCCATCATTACAATACCTGTATTATCCACAGATCTAAACGCATCAGCTATAATAGAACCTAATTCATTGTCATTGTTGACGGATATAGAAGCTATGTTATCTAACATGTCTCCTTTTACATCAACCGCAAGTTCCTCTAAATACTTAATAACTTTTGTAACTGCAGAATTTATACCGTCTTTTATTTCTCTGGCATTTTTCTTTTCTGAAACAGCGTAAGCTTCTTTTAATATAGCGTGAGCTAAAACAGTCGCGGTAGTTGTACCGTCACCTGCTTCTTGAACAGTCTTTCTAGCAGCTTCTTTTAATAACGTAGATCCCATATTTTCAACTGGATCAAACAATATTATAGAATCAGCTACAGTAACACCATCTTTTGTTATAACAGGTTTTCCTGTACCGTCCTCTAGCATTACGCATTTACCGCCAGCTCCTAATGTAGAGCTGACAGCATTTGCTAGTTTTTCTATTCCTTTAAATACTTGATTTCTAGCTTCGTCACCAAAGTTCAAGTTTTTGACAATTCCGTTCATATTTAATTTGATTTGATTTGATTTAATTGAGCCTTGTCAGACATACGAGTATTATTACCCGTTTTATAGGTTTTTTACCTATTTTATTCTTCTACTGGAGGAACAGGTTCTCCAATTACTAATGTAACACTAGTAGGTGTTATTAAATCCTGTATTTGTTTATCAATGTTCGTTTCAATCTCAGTAACTTGTTCGCTACCCATAGCTCCTTTAGTCCAGGCTACAACTTCATCATTTGTCAGATCTTCAAACGGTATGAAGTTTGTTATCTGACTTGTGTCTAAAGTTTGCGTTCCAATATTAGTAGCGGAATAAGGGTTACCTTCTGGATCTAATTGATCCGATATACCTGTTACAATCCAGTGTACATTGTATACCACATCTGCTTCGTTGTTTTGTTCTGGATAGCAATCTACTGTTTTGCAATTCCATTCGTAATTTGTCATAATTTTTGTTTTTGGTTTTGGTTTATTTATTTTTCTAATTTTTGTATTCTTGCTTCTAATTCAGCAATTTTTGCTATAAGTAAATCTATATAAGCTACAGACTTAAATCCTTGACTGTCTTCTCTTACAAACTCAGGATTAGTTTTTTCTAACTCTTGAGCTATAACACCGTATCTTTTTTGTTCTTTTTCAGTTTTGAAATTAAACGTTTTCCAACTTACCTCTATATTATTATTACATACTTCTTCAATATTTTCTTTTAATCTTTCATCTGAAGAATTTATAAAGTTTGTAGCTGTTACAGTACTTGTAAAAGTAGCTGCTTGATTTGAAGCTAAAGATAACGCTTTTGAATTATTCGAATATAAATGTGTAGTTTCAGGAGTGTTAAAACCTTCTGTTGTAAAAACTTTATAACCTCCAACTGATAAGTTTAAAGCTTCGTTTCTATAACCACAATTTAAAATAACATTATAATTACCGTCACTTGAACTGGATAGTTTTATAGACGGATGTGTTTCACCTGAAACGTGTAGTCTTTCTTGAGGACTAGCAATACCAATCCCAACGTCTCCACCGTTAAAGTACGAAGCAGAATTAGATCTTATTCTAGCGCCAATAACATTAGAACTATTTCTTAGATAAATTTCTGAACTATTATTATTAAAGTATATTCCACTGTCTGCTGTACTAGCATTGTTTCTTACTTGAACAGCCCATTGATCAGCTGAAGCGTTTGTAGCTACAAAAAACCTATCACTTTGAACAACACCGCTTACATGTAATTTTTGGCTAGGACTAGTCGTGCCAATACCGACGTTACCTGCGTTTGTAATACGCATTCTTTCTGCGTTATTAGTGTGGAAAATTGTATTGTAATAAGCGCTGTTTTTTATATTTAAATTATTGCTACTTTCATATATCAAACCATAACTACCTACTTTAAAGCCAGTGGTAGCTTTTGCATACCCTACTACCTCTAGTTTCTCACTAGGTGCTGTTGTTCCAATACCGACGTTACCTGAATCTTTAATAACCATTTTTGTGTTAACAGAGTCTCCACTATTGGTTTGAAAAACCATATCTCCCTTTAAAGCAGAAGGGCTGGCTTGTGTAATGACAGACTTTATTATACCTACTGAATTAGTTGACGAATTAGCAGATGTGCCTACTTGAAATCCTAACTCTAAAGCCTCACCTACTGTTTCACTTGTAGTTCTTAAAGATATTCTAGGCGAACCACCTCCTAATACCTCTAGCTCGTTGGTAGGGCTAGTCGTCCCGATTCCTACGTTGCCTCCATTAAAGTATGAATTACCATAACCCCTTACAACAACATTTGTAGTTCCTGCTTCATTGTATAAATTAATTAAACCTCCATTTGAATCATCATATCCTATTAATGCTTTTTGGCTTCCATCTGATTTAAGTATGCTAATTTTAGCATCACCCCCTGAACCTGGTTTTAATTCTAGTAATTCACTAGGACTAGTCGTCCCGATTCCTACGTTACCTTGTCTTTTGATACGTATTCTTTCCGCACCTCCGGCTGTAAATTTTATATCAGTCAAGCCTTGAGAGGCCTTAATATCAAAATCATTTGTTCCGTAATGATTTAAGTCAGTTAAAACATAAGCACTACCTCTAGTTATTACATTTCCATTTACATCTAATTTAAAGCCGCTTTGAGGACTATCTGTTCCAATACCTACGTTTCTATCGCCTCTAACATATAAAGCACTACCTGTATTATTTGCTACATTTAATAAAGCTGATCCTGCGTTATCTCCTGCATCTGAGCGTACTTTTAAAACATCCCCTGAAGACTGCGCCGCATTGTTATGATGTATATAAGCTACATTATCAGAAGCATCAGCGCTGTCAACGTGTAATTTGAAAGTAGGACTCGTCGTCCCGATACCGACATCACCTGTAAAAATACCATTACCTGTTACTGATACACCTCCATTTGAAGTTTCAAACTTTTTCGAAGTATTGTAGTATAAAGAAACAGAATCCCCTTGGTTTGCTACCACCATATTAGAGCTATCTGTACCTTCTAATCTTAAACTTGTGCTTCTAATCCGTAAGTTACCTGTTCCTGATTCTTTTATATAGCTATTACTGCCATCGTGGGATATTTGTAAATCATTATTATCACCAAAATAAGCAGCAACACCATCTGTGTGTCTAGTATCTTTATAAAACCTTGTTTGCTCAGCACTTCCATCAACTACCATATATGAAGTTGTAGCACCTGTGCCATCGTCTGTTTTAAATATTATATCCCTATCATCACCTGTGTTTATTATATTTAAGTGCCCCTCGCCTTCGTTACTTAAAAAAGTATTTGAACCGTCATGCCATATTTGAAAATCGTTACCTGTTCCGTATCTATCTTTTACGTTATCACTATGGCTTGTGTTACCAGTCATTGTTCCACCAGCTAACGGTAAGTAAGGACCACCTATTACAGTAGAAGCATTAGCCCAAGCAATACCGCCAGAGCCAGTGCTTGTTAATACCTGGTTAGTTAAACCCCTGCCGTTATTTATGTCATAAATTAATTTAGCCCATAATTGATTAAATCTGTTAGTCGATGTTCCAAGGTTATTTACTTCATTTCCCTCTGGGGCTATTGTTCCATTTACTTGTAATTTATATCCAGGACTAGTCGTACCGATACCGACGTTGCCGTTATTAGCTATCCTAAATTTTTCACTTCCAGATGTTTGAAAAGTAAATAATCCACTAGAACCTTGAGCAGCAAATGTTATTCTTTGCTCTGAGCCTTTTCTTTCTATGTAATCATTGGTGCCACCTATATATATTCTCTCCCAGTTATCTACACTATCAAAAAAAGCTACACCTACATTCCCAGTTTTGCTTTTAACTGTTAAAGGGTAAGAAGGGCTAGTCGTTCCTATACCGACGTTACCGGTTTGGTCTTTTAGTGTCATCCAAGTTGCTTGGTTATTTCCACTGTCCCTACCGCCAAAAACTGTATCACCGGCATTTGTAATTTTAATTCTTTCTGTATTTGTATCATTTAATTTAATATGAGTACCGTCAGAAACAAATCTAAATTGATTACCATTATTACCTTTTAACCCAAATCTTACTTCAGAGTCAGATGATTGTACATTTATTTGTCTAACGCCACCTCCGCTAACTAAAATATTTCCATCAGCAACATTTAATTTAGCGCTAGGACTAGTCGTCCCGATTCCGACGTTACCTGGGTTTGAAAAATAAGCGTGTGTAGTGCTTCCGTCTAAAGTTAAATATGGAGTTGTACCACCAGAACCATTATCACTTTCAAGTATTAAATCTGCATCAACTTTATCTTGTTTTATTACAAAACTTCCATTTAAGTTTCTTAAATAAGTATTTGAACCGTCGTGGTACGCTTGAAAATCATTACCAGTACCTATATATAAATCAACATTATCATTTAGCTTCAGATCACCAATCATTGTCCCACCAGCAAGTGGCAAGTACGGTCCTCCTGGCAAGTTACTTCCACTAACCCAGTTAATACCTGTAGCTGTAGAGCTCAACACTTGGCCGGATGTTCCAGCATCTCCACTTGTATCTAAAAACTTATCAAGTAATTGAAACTCTGTATTTATTTTTTTTATTTCTGCCATGTTTATGCGTAAGTTGAATTAATTGAATGACCAGTTGCTTCTATTGTTACTCTAGGTGTGTAATATTTTGTACCAGAAGTTGATTTAAAAGTAAACGTAATGGTTGATCCATCAGCTGACGCTTCTACGTCAAAATTATTAGTTCCTTCGTTTATGACTTTTTTAGTTCTCCACGTACCCATGTCGTTATAGCAACTGTAAACTATTTTTTGATATCCTCCTGTGTCGCCGAAGCATGTAAACGTAAACCCTGTTGAGTTACCGTTACTGCTAGATGTTAATCCAGCTACAGCTTGTCCGGTTGTAGTTAAGTTTGAATATGGTTTTGAATATGTAATAACACCCCCAGCTCTTACCGCCCCGTTGGCATCTAATTTATAAACAGGACTTGTAGTTCCAATACCTACGTTGCCGGTGTTAGCAATAACTAAATTATTACTAACGTTATTTGTACCAAAAGACAATTGGCCGCCGTCTCTATTATATATAAAAGCATTTGTTCCTGATTTATTAATTAGTAAGGCATCTCCTGTTCCTGTTCCATTATCCCTATCGGAAAGATATATTTGGCCTGAAGAACCTGCATTACCTACAACGTGAAGATTACCGCCAGGACTAGTCGTCCCTATACCAAGTCTACCAAAGGCGTCAAGACGCATTTTTTCACTACCTCTATTTTGAAATATAATATTTCTAGCTGTATCTCCACTATTACCGTCAGCGTCTGCATTAAGAATTAAATTTACTAGTGAACCAAAGTATTTATTATTATCTGTGTCTGAAATTAATATATTTCCATCTACAGATAACTTTTGACTAGGTGCTGTTGTCCCAATCCCGACGTAACCCGCGTTGGTTATAGAAAAAATATCTCCACTATTAGTTGTGACTCCAAAAGCATAATAAGAATTAGATGTCCCTGCGTTAGAAACCCATAAATCTGGATTATTAGTTGGTGTCCAGGTATTACTGTTGGATACTGGATTTACTACAGACAACATTCCTATAGGGCTAGTCGTACCGATACCTACGCTACCGGTTGAGGTAATACGCATGCGTTCTGCGCTATTTGTCTTGAAGCCTAAAGCGTCTGTGTTTGGTGTAGATATATATTTTGCCCCTACTCCATTACCCTTTAATGTTAAACCTGCGAATCTGTCTAACTCAGCATAATTTACATTTCCAGAATCTCTTGAAGTTATAGTGCCGTCTCTAACATCTAACTTCTGACTAGGACTAGTCGTCCCGATTCCGACGTTACCGCCTAACGGGTTTAATGAAAGTACTCCTAAATTATTTGCGGATGAGCCTGGATGCCCTGACTGAATCCAAGATTTTCTATCGTTTGCTGTTTGAGAAACTCCTAAAGCTAATCCATTAGACGAATTAGATTCTTCAATTAATAACCCAGCGTTTCTATTCCAATTTGTTGAAGCGGTTCCCGCTGTAGCAGTCATTGAATTTATAGCTACACTAGTGTATTTATTTTGCTGCTTGTTTACAGGGATACTATTTCCTATACCTATGTTTCCGGTATTTGTAATACGCATTTTTTCGGTATTGTTGGTTTCAAAAACCATATTACCGTTCTCCCTGTTAATAAAGTTAACCTGAGATACTCCCATTGATATTTGAAATCCATCATTAGATGTTGTACCTGTAGCTGCTTGCGTTAATTGTAAATACGCATTACCACTGTCAGCGTGTACATGTAGTTTTCTGCTAGGACTAGTAGTTCCGATACCTACGTTACCGTTAGAGTTAATAACCATTTCTGCTGTTGGTGTTGCCGAACCGTTTTCTCTTACACCAAATTGTAAGCCAAAACCATAGTCACCATCGTTAGCATTTGCTTTAGCGGCCCTTATATATGGAGCTCCACCCAATATAAAGCCTAAGCTACTGTAAACGCCAGCTAAAGATATTACCGCTCCTTGTCCAGCGTTTAAACCAGTGCTAATGTCAACCAATCTTAAAGTTGAATTAGTGTCATTAATAACTCCAGTTCCTTGCGTTTTTCTTATGTCAAGTTTAGTGCTAGGGCTAGTAGTACCGATTCCTACGTTAGTTCCGTTATCATATAAAGTACCAATACCTAAAGTATCTGTATCTATCCAACGCGCAGAATAATTTGCAGTACCAGAACCATCAACTGGTCCTGAGCCTATAGGTATTTCTATTACGTTACCATTAGTATCTACAGCTAATCTTTGAGTTGCAGTGCCTGTAAAAGATCCAGATCCGTAATCATTAAAGGACACACGTCCATCATGATTAATAATCATCCTTTGCTGCATAGAGTTAGCTCCTGATTTGTCGGTGTAAAAAGCTAAAAATCCATCTGCTGTATTACCTGCCGTATCAGTACCTCCCTTGATAGCAGCTCTAGTTGTTTTAGTTGTCCCTGAGTAGTTGTCTGAAAAAGTTAACGTGCTTCCTTTACCAGCAACGTCCGCAGATGAGGTATTATATATGTCAAATGCTGAGTTAGAAATAGATAAATCTCCTGATGTATGTGTGTCTGTATACGCTATTTGTAGCTTGGTTTGTGGACTAGTAGTTCCAATACCCACGTTACCTGCATTAAGCCAGCTATTTCCTTGAGCGCTTAATCTGACATCTTCGTTATTTACAGAGTCAAGTATAGATATCATACCCGAACCTACAACATCTAAAGTATGTTTAATTTTAGCAGAGCCATTTGAGTTTGAAAAATGAGCTATATCTACACTTGTAGTCGCGCTTGCAGCCACTTCTAACCTAGCGCTAGGACTAGTTGTTCCAATACCAACGTTACCAGATATTATAGACATTTTAGGCGTTCCAGACTCCATAAAATGTGTTCTAGCTGTAGGTGTGTTAAAAAGCAACCCTCCGCCTGAAATAACTCCACCGGTACCGTCCATGTAAATATTAGCAGTATGAGATGAGCTTTTTAAATCCAACCTAATAGCGTGAACGGTGTTTTCAAATTTAACATAACCCTTATAGACCTGTGTACCCACCACATGGAGAGTAGATGTAGGACTAGTAGTCCCTATACCGACGTTACCAGCATTTGTTCCGGATGTCTTTATTCTTAAGTATTCATTCGAGCCGCCTGCGTCTCTAAAAGCGTGATCACTGCTTGCTCTATAAAATATACTATTATTAGGAGATCTTAAGTTTAAGTAGCTACCGTTTGCAGCAATATCTAAATGATTATCCCCTGTTATACTTCCACCTCCTGTTATATTTACCGAGTATGATGAACCTTGCTGGCGGATATCTCCATTTACATGAAGTTTAGTACTAGGACTAGCCGTCCCGATACCGACGTTGTTTCCTGATCCAAATATTAAATCAGCATCATTTTGCCTTATCTTAAAGTTACCACTAGCGTCAGACCCAAAACCTCCACCTGTTCCTGCTGTGTAGTAGTATTTTTCTGCACTAATAAGAGTATTCCCATCTACGTGTAGCTTTTGTGTAGGATTAGTAGTGCCAATTCCGACGTTACCATTGTAGTTTACACGGATTCTTTCAGAAGCGTTAGTAACCATAGTTATATAACCAGCCGAGCCACTTGAGTCTAATATGAAATTCTGGCTACCTGCTGTTTTTACAGAGGTGAAGTTTCCAGCTGACTGAATGTTGAAGTATTTGCCAGACACATCACTGTGCATTCTAAACTCAGTTTCTGCGGCTGCGTTTGTACCAATCTCCAGTTCTTTAGTTGGACTACTATTTCCAATACCTACCTTGCCGGCGAAATATGCGTTATTTAAAAATGGTATATTTGCCATTTAATTGGATTTTATTAATATTATACTATTGTTATAAGAGCAGTGTATGTTCCATTTGCTACTGTAGGTATGAATTTAAAGTCTAAGCTACCTGTTCCGTTTCCAGTTATATCTGGATATACGGTTTGTCTTCCCGATGTTGTAATTACTTCCGCTTTACAATTAGCAGCTAAAGCTCCTGCTCCAAACAAAGTTGTTACATCTACAGTGAACGTTGTTTCACCTCCAGAATCCGAACCACTATTTAATAACACTGAAGAGGCATAAGGATTTGATTGAGGCTTTAATTGTACCCAACCATTTGATGAT
>Ga0233412_10000585_pt1 | contig 20714 bp, 42 predicted proteins | sample Na_anoxic_4_MG_FD_180667 | JGI IMG/M metagenome (GOLD analysis project Ga0233412, IMG submission 180667) | Seawater microbial communities from Saanich Inlet, British Columbia, Canada - Na_anoxic_4_MG | ecosystem: Environmental > Aquatic > Marine > Inlet | place: Canada: British Columbia...
AATAAATACAGAAACATTAGATATGAATATAAAAAAAATAGAAAGAAAAACAAAAGTATTAGATTTGAATAAATTACAACAAATAGAAAAAACTAGAGTTAAGAAAAAACAAAGACAGGTGGGTAGCGAGAAGATAATTTTAAAAAGAACACCAAGAACAATAGATATTACTAAAAATATAATAAAAGAAATGCAGAGGGGAGGGATAACTCAAAAACAAACACAAAGACAAAAACAAATTCAAAGACAGATACAAAAATTATCGCAAATTCAAGTTCCAATACAACCGCAACCACCAAGAAGGCCAAGAACACCATTAAAAACAATTACACCAAAAATATTTTTACCAAAATCAAGAAGGCAAGAAGATATTTATAAAAGATTATTAAAAAAACAAAGAAAGAGAACTGTTAAATTAAAAAGTTCTTATACTGCAAGTCTTGGTGCTGCAGCATTCCAAGTAAAACCAATTAAAGTATCAAGAAAAGAGTTTGAAAGATTATCTAAAGTAAGATTTACTGGTGCAGAAACAAGGCCATTATTACAAATTGAAGAAGATAAAGAATTAAAGAAACAGATTAAATCTGTTCAGTTTTAGGGAGAAAGAGATGAAACAAAGTAATATACTATTTGGACTAGTAACATTTATATTAGTTTTAATAATTATTACAAGTGTTTCTGCACAAGATTGTATTTCACATAAGTTAGATACTGATTTAAATTTAATAGTTGTATCAAATAATGCCTCTAGTTGTAATGTTAGTTCAATACAATTTCCAGGAGGTGCTGCCTCCTTAGTTAATTATAAAATGGCTAAAAGTGACACTAATTTTAACTATACTATTGATGATGGAAACTTTTCTTCGTTAGGAAATATCTATTTTGGAATAACTTGCACAGATAATTCAACTAATGAGGCAGGAAGTATTTGTAGAGAAATAACTCCTAATGGGGTTGTTCAATCAACAGCACAAGGAATAGGAAGTGCAATGTTCTTAGGATTAATGTTAGTTCTTACATTTTTATTTGGATGGATTGGATTTAAGTTAGCAGAATCAGATAAGTTATGGGTATTGGGAATATTCTTTATGTTCTTAGCAGTATTATTTATTGTTTATGATGTTTGGTTAGGTTATGAATATCATAGAAATTTCACAGGAGCAACAGATAGTGGAATGCCTGAAATAATCTTTTATACCTTTATGTTCTTATTAGTTACTGGATTGGCAATTTCATTAGTATTATTATTTACTAAATGGAAGCAGTTAGTTAGATATATTAGGAGAGAACTAGCAGATAAAGATTATAAACAAGAACAGGATGAAGTTGATAGAGCTTTCAATACATCATATTAAAATGAAAGGTAAAAAGATTTGTAAAAGATGTAATAAAAAAATATTAATAGATGAGAAAGGAGTTTGTTTACATACTTTTCAAGGTGAAAAGAATTTAGAAAAAGTTTATTGGCATTGGCAATGTTATCTTGATTGGAGGAATGAAAGTTTAGAGAATAGAGCAAAGAAGATTTATGCTAATACAATGAAATCAATTCTTCCAGGATTTAAAAAAATGTTGGGTGGAATTATGAATAATAATGAAGAAGAAACAAAAGAAAATAAGATATACAAAATGGGGGCTATCTAACTGCTACGAAAACCATATAGAAATTAATGAGAAGTTAAAAAATAAACCTATTTTAAGAGAATATATTCTTAGACATGAACAAGAACATAAGATTGGTTCATTTGATTTAGAACAAGAGTTTAAAATTAATTGGAAAGTTATTCCATCCCTATTTTTATTTATGATTACTACTCCAAGAACTTGGATAGACTTCTTACCAATACAATATAAAAAGAAGAAGTTTATTTATGATCCTAATATGTTTTTACTATATTCTATACTAATTTTATCTATTTTTATCCTATCCAGGATAATTTAATTTCTTAAAAATAAAAAGGGGAAAAACCCCTAAAAATAAAATTTAAAATCCACCATCCCCAATACTCTGTCCTAGATTAATAAAAGGAAGTATAATCTTTAACACAAGTGTTAAGATTGCTCCAAAGATTAAAGCTAAGAATATTAGAGGTAAGTAGTTTACTATTGTAGCTCCAGCATTCTCTGTATCATTTACAGCTCTATGTGCAGTAGGATCACTAATGTATGAAAAGTTATAATCTGCTAACCATCCAGCATAAGCAATCTCCCATCCATTTGCTCTTGGACTAGTAAGATTGGTTATTATTCCATCAGAACTTACAGAATAATTTGCAGCAACTAAACTCTTTGTTGCATTATAGATTACTACATCTCCTATTGCAAAACCATAAAATGCTCCAGAACTTGAATTACTCAGAGTATAAGTATCTCCATTTACAGTAACATTTTCATCATGAACATTTACCGTTGTCCAAGTAGAACTATCTGAAACTTGATCCTTTAATTCACCTACGAACAAGAAAGTTAATCCTGCTAGTATTGAGATTACAAGAACTAAGACAAATACAGAAATAATTTGTCCCATTACAGATTTTTTGGTTTTCATTTTCTAATATCCTTTAATCAACTCTGGGGTTTCCCCCAGAGAAAAAGAAGAAACAATATGTTTCTCAAAGTATAAGAAAGGGTTATTTAAAACCCTCCACCAATACTCTGTCCTAGATTAATAAAAGGAAGTATAATCTTTAACACAAGTGTTAAGATTGCTCCAAAGATTAAAGCTAAGAATATTAGAGGAAGATAACCAACAACAGTTGCACCTGCATCTTCAGTATCATTCACAGCTTGGTAAGCAACACTTGTTGTTCCACCACTTGTATCTTCTACTTGATCTTTTAATTCTCCTACGAACAAGAAAGTTAATCCTGCTAGTATTGAAATTACAAGAACTAATATAAACACAGATATGATTTGACCCATTACAGATTTTTTACTTTGTAATATTTTTCTCATTTCTTTTTTATGACCTCCTTACAATAATATAAATATAAATTTCAATTATAGAAAGATATTTAAAGTTTATAAACATAATTTAAACACCATTTAAACACTATTTAAATGAAAACAAGAGATGGTGAAAAATTATTATCACTTTGCATTAAAATCTAATAGAAGTGAAGATGTAAGGAAATTAAAACAAGCATTAGAAGATTTAAATATTTCTAATCCAACTGAAGATGAAATATTTGAACTATTATTAGAAAAAAATAAGAAATTTGTTCTTTCTCCAACTGAAGTTAAGAAAATTATATCTAAAAAGAGAGGGATAGAAATATGAACAAGAAAGCAGACATCTTTCAACTAGTAGTTTTATTAGTAATCTTATTTGTTGCAGCAATTTTTGGAATTTTAACCCTAAGGTTATCAAATGGGGTAAATGATTTCTGGGAAGAATCAGGAATGCTAGAAAACACACCAATAGGCCAAAGATATGTTGATAAAATGCAAGATACAGCACCAAAGACAGTTGATTATATGATATTCTTATTATTTACAGGAGGAGTTATAGCATTATTAATTAGTGGAGCAAGAACAAGTTTCTCCCCAACAATATTCTTTATGTTCTTAATACTATTATTGATTACAATATTTATTGCTTCTGGAATGGTAAATATTTATTCTGGATTCACACAACAAGCAACATTAACAGATGAGGCAGGGCAATTAGTATTAACTGGATTTATATTTTCAAAATATACTCCATTATTAATGACAGTTATTGGTGGATTAATTATGTTAGTGATGTGGAGTAAGAGTGGAGGAGATATAATCACATAAAATGGCAATTTTAAGCAAAAAACAGCGAGGGAGAAATGATTTTAAGATACCTATAATCGCAAAAAAATCTTTTTTAATGATAATGTTAATAGGATTTATGTTTTTTTTCTGTATAAATTTAATTTCTGCATCAGATTATACTTTGAAAGAATTTTTTGATGGAGGTAAGGCATGTGTTGTTGGAATCCCAGATAATGCAGGTACACCACAAACAATGACTTTCACAGTTGGAGGAGATGGAACTGACGGAGATTTTACTTTAAAATTAATTTCTTGGTATTTAGATATTGGAACAAGTGATATTAATATTTCTGTCTGGGATGTAACTGCAAGTAATCCTGTTGGGACAGGTGTTCCAAACTTACCTTTATATTCACAAACCTATTCTCCAGGTGCTGGAGAGGGGTGGGTTAATTTTACATTAACAACTGGACAAGATTTAGTAAATGGAACACAATACGCAATATCTATTAATGAAGTGGGAGATGGTGGTGGTTCAATTTGTAGAGATACAACACAAGCATATAAACATGGGAGTAGGTTTGCTTTTAGAACTCCTGATACAGATGAGTTTAATTTTTTATTGTATTCTGAATCTGGTGAGAGAGAATTTATTATTGATTTGATTTCTCCAACAAATGGTTCTTCACTTTCAACAACTTCAATAAATTTTACAGCAAATTATACTGCACCAGGATATAGTCTAAAAAATGCAACCTATTCTGTATGGTATAATAATGGAACTTTATTTAATAGAACAACTATTACTTTAATAAATGGAATATCTAATTCAACAAATCTTTCAATAGGAAGTTTTACTCTAAATAAATATCTATGGAATGTGGAATTGTGTGGAGAAAATGCTACAGCAACAAAGTGTAATCCTTATGAAACAAATAATTCATTTACTGTTGGAGTTTCCTTAACCTCCTCCTCATATAAAACTCAGGTATTTGAAACTTCTAGGCAAACATTTTCTGCTGTATTTAATGTATTGGCGGGTGCTGAAATAGCTTTAGCTCAATTAATTTATAATGGAACTACTTATCCAATATCAGATATAAATCATGTTGGAACAACTTTAACAATCTCCAAGTCTATAGATATTCCATTAAATTATAATTCAACAGCAAATCAAACTAATGAATTTAATTTTAGATTTACTTATGAGGGAAACTCTGTTCAGAATTCAGAATCATTTTCTCAAACTTCATCATTTATTAATTTAATTCTTTGTGGAAATCCATTTAATATTACTGCATTAAATTTTACATTAGTAGATGAAACAACTTTATTAAATGTAAATGCAACAAGCAACCAAGTAACTTGGGAATCTACTTTTAATTATTGGTTAGGAGATGGAGGAGTATTTAAAAATTATTCATATCAATTATTAAATACTACTAATCAAAATAATTTTACATTCTGCATATACCCTTATCTTCCAAATAATTATACATTTCATGCAGACTTAGATACTGAATTTTTAGCAGTAGATTATTCGGAAAATGAATACCATTTAAGAAATGCAACTCTTACTAATGCAAGTTCAGATATTAATTTATATTTAATTGATTCAGATTTATCAACTAAATTCTATATAACTGTAAATAAAGGACTTAGTTTTGTTAGTGGAGCAATAGTTAATATTGCTAAATATATTGTTGGAGAAGGAGTATATAAAACAACCTCCATTAAAATTACAGATAATAAAGGAGAATTTCCAATGTATGCAGATTTAGACGCAAAATATTTATTTTCTGTTGTTAAAGATGGAGTTGTTTTAGGGATAGTTGAAAAAACATTAACCTGTGTAACAGCACCATGTGAGGCAACAATAGAATTACCAGATGATTTTGAAAGTGCTTTTGGAGGATATGGAGAAGTTTATGCAGCTAATATTTATTCTAATTTAACATTTAATACTACAAGTAAGGTAGTAACTTATACTTTTTTTGATATAACTGGCTTAGCAAATTATTTTAGACTTCATGTTACTCAAATGAGTTTTAATAATTCTATTGGAAGGACAATCTGTAATGTTTATTCTTATTCTTCTGCTGGAACATTAACTTGTAATATTACTGGATATGATGGAGATTTTATAGCAAGAACTTATATCTCAAGAAGCCCTGAATTATTAGATAAAGTTTATAACTTCTTTATTTCTGATGCTCTAGATACATTAGGATTGCTTGGGATATTTTTAAACTTAGCAATAATTGTTACAGTTATCTTAGCGACAGCAACGACAACAAGAGGAAGCCCTGCAGCAATAGTATTTATGTTAGGCCTTACAATTTTATTATTAAAAATAGGAGGTTTATTTCCATTCGGATGGGGTATTGTCGCACCATTAGAATTGATAATAGTCTGGATAGTAATGAAATCTAAAGGATGAAAATATCAACATTTGTTCAATTATTTTTAGTAATCGCAGCATTCATGGTTATATTTGGATTAATGTCTGATGAAGCTAAGGTTTATTATCCAGAATCTAATATTAATGATTCAGAATGGTATGGAAAATATAATTATGCTGAACAAATAAATGAATCAACTTCAGGAATACAAACTTCATTAAAAAATATAGGAGATGATGAAACAGGGTGGTTTACAAAAATATTATCTGGAATTGCAGCAATACCCAAAGCAGCAATAGGTTTAGTTTCATTAGTTTTCACATCTTTCTTTTTGGGAGGAAAAATAATTACAGGTTCATTAACCACTTTAAATATTCCAGGAGCAATTATAGGAATTATACTTGTAGTTATGATAATCTGGGGAATATTTAAATTAATTGAAATATATCACAAACCATCAATACCAATATAAAATGATAACTTTAATAACTTGGGTTTTCAACCCACCAACAAACCAATCAACATTTATAGAAATGCTTACATATTTTAATAATCTTACTGATGTTGGACAGGGTGGGATGTTTTTTACAGTAATGTTAATTGTATTGGGAGGGATATTATTTATGATGATGAGAGCATATTCACCAGAGAGAGCGTTAGGAATAACAGGGATAATTATCTGTCTTATCTCTTGGTTGTTTAGATTATTAAACTGGGTTAATGATGCCGTAGTTACAATCTGCACAATCTTAATGGTATTTGGAGTCTATCTATTAGTTAAAGAAGGGGCTGCGTTTGAACAATGATAGTAAAATATATAAACTTTAAATTGATTATAAGGAGGTATTAAAATGGTAGAAAAAGATATAAGAAAAATAAAAAAGAACCTTGATAAGTTTGAAGAATATAATAAAAGGAAAATGAAAAGTGTTGCAAAAAAAACTGAAGAGCAAATGAAAAAGAAATAAAATGGGAAAGAAAAAAACTAAATCAAAGAGAAGAAGAGTCTTTAAAAAACAAGCACCTACATTTGATTCTTCTAAAACTAGAAAGGAAATAGAAGTTCTTCAAGCAAAGAAAAAAGAAGTCCAAGCAGAGGTTGAAAAATCTAAGGAAGGTAAAAAGGGATTTGCTAAGTTTGCTGCAGGATTAAGTGGGATTGGTAGACAAGCTGGATTAAATAAATCAATAAGTGATAAAAGAAAAATTCTTGGGACTCATGCAGGATTAGAGAGGATAAAAACTCAAACAGCTGTAGTTAAACAGCAAGTTGAATTACAAAAAGCTAGAGGACAATTAGCAAGTTTAAGAAAAAAGAACCAAGTAGATTTCAATTCTGGTGGAATTAAATATGAAGATCTGTTTAAGTAAGGTTTTTAAAGTATAGATTATTAGAAAAAAGAAGAAGAAATAATAAGAATGGTAGATGAAACACAAGAACTACAGAATAAAGTAGATAGGATTAAAACTCTTTCTCTATTGAATAATGCACATAATCTTACTCCACCTAAAACAGTTCAACAAAGTGATGATAATCAAATTGCACTTATCAAGGCCTTAGATTCTTATCCAAGAATCCAAGAGATTTATTTAGAAGCACAAGGATTAATGTGGAGTGAGAAAGAAAAGAAAGCTGTAAAGATTGGTGAGGCATATATGAATAAAGAAGGTGCAAACAAATTAGTTTCTGAATTAAAAAAGATTATCCTTGCTGATTGGAGTAACTTTCCAGAAGAGATGATTCCAAAAATGTTAGACTCTTTTTATAGAGAAATTTATCCAAAATTTACTATCTGGCATGAGTATTATGAATTAGAACCAAGAGATTTTGAATATGTTTCTATTACTATAAAGATGTTTATTCTATCATCATTCTATAAAGGCAAGGGTGGAAAACTATTAAATGTTCTTGGGAGAACTTATTCAGAAGATTTATTGGGAAGAGTTATGAATGTTAATAAGGAGAATCAGAATGTTAGAAAGGAGGGATTTTTGGATAAATTAAATCCATTTAAGAAAATATAATGGTAAATATTGCAGGTTATAATATAAATCTATCAAGTGGAGCAATTATGAAGCCACTTATTACTGCCTTCTGGAGTATAATGGTTATGATAATTGTTGGAATAATTATCTATTTTGGTTTTAAATATTATCGTGGAAAAGCATTTTATAATAATAAGATTACATTAACAATGTATTATGAGAATGGAACTAAGAAAAGGTTGGTTGGTTTAAGGGGTGGAAAGTATGTTAATAATACAGGTGTTTGGGATTTTAAAATTCAAATACCTAAGCAAAGAAAGAAAAAAACATTAGGTTATATGCCAAACTTTTCAAAAGCAGATAGTGATGGGACGCTTCATTTTATTACAAGTGGTGATGGAACTATTTGGCAACAGGTTGATGAAAAATTATCTATCTCTGGAAAAGAACAAGCAAGGGGGGCAGATGGAAATTTATTAAAAGATAACGAAGGAAAACCAATAATGGTTGATTCTTATACTTTATTTCTTAATCCAGTTAGAACTGATGTTAAAATTGCAACAGTAAATTCTTTAAAGAACTGGTCTGAAATGATCAATAAGAATAAATTAACTGCATTTGGAATCGCATTAGGTTCATTTTTAGTAATGGTAATTGCACACCTGATAAGTTTATATATTCAAGCTAAACTTAGATGCCCAGCTTAAAGGAAAATTATATAAACATATAAATCCTTTATCTTTATTAATAAAATGGTGATAAGGAAACTTTTTTTAATTTTTTTAATTTTACTTTCAGTTGTATTTGTGTATGCACAATTACCTGATGATGCAGATAATAGAATTGATTTTAGTTATGTGGTAGATATAAATTATTCTTTAGTTCCTACTGTTAATGCTACTCAATGGTGGATTACAGACGAGGGAAACATGGATAATGTTCCTGACTTATATCCTACTTTAGATCTTAGATATTTAGAACTTGATGGTTCTAACTTCGGCTTCAGTTCCGATTTTCTATCTTATGCGAATCCTAATTTTGATTTCAATGATGTTAAGTTAAATAATACTATTTTAGATTTAACAAAAACAATATTCTATAATGCTAGTTCAGTAGAAATAATAGTAGGAACATTAGCAGATGGTGGATTAAATGAAATTAATAGTTATAATGGATTACCTTATAGTTTAGATGAAGATGCAAGTGATATTGATTTAAGAGTTAATTTTACAATAGGTGTTGATAATGATTATAATAATTTAATAATAAGGTATAAATCAACAGAAGAAGATTTAGCACATACAATGCAGGTTCAAATATATGAACCAGAAGATGGAGATTGGGAAGATTACGGAACATTACCTGGAAGTGCAGTTTATACTATTCTTCAATTTGGAATATTTGATAGTGATGAACACATGAATGAACTTGGGGTTGTTCAAGTAAGATTTTTTCAAGATGAAGGAGTTCCTCCAAAAACCCACCAACATGACTTTGATTGGGTATCAATATCAAAAGGTTTTGGAACTCCAAGTGGAGAGGAAGCAGACCCATTATCCATTCATAAAGATGGAGATATTATTCCAACAGGAGATTTTGATTGGGGACAATTTATGATTAGTAATTTAAGAACAATTACAATAAATTCAAGTGATGGAGATAACATAATTGGACAAGACGCATTTCCTAATAGGGTTGCAACCACAGATGCAAATGGAATTAAACTATCAGATACAGGATGGCTAAATGCAGGATTATTCACAGAGGTTGATGGAGAGATTTTATCTTATGGAATTAATGTTCCTCAAATTGGAGATAGAGACAATACCGCTGTTGGTGGAATATTTAGATTAGACACAAGAGCAAGTAAACAAAAGTTCACAATTTTTGGTTATCCAACAGGAGGAAGCACAGCTTATGAAAGACTTAGAATAAGTTTACAAAATGGTTTAAGTGATTTCTTAGGAAATAATGTAACAGGAGTTAGTCAATTTGGAAATTTATCAAATAGAATTGCAAAAGGTTGGTTTGTAGATTTAAATTTAAATGAAACAATTAACATGAATGCAGGAAATATTACTAAAGTAACTAAAACAACATTTTCTGGAAATGAAAGTTATGGAACATGGAGTAATGGGACTACAACTTGGTTTGGTTATGTAGGAGATTTATAATGGAAAAGATTATTAATAAATATAATGAAATAATGGATATTAAGGTTAGTAGAAAGAAATTCATAAAGATATTTGGAAGTATACTTCTTATTTTCTTTTTATTTCCAAAAAATGTTTTAGCAGATATTATTGGAAATAGATATAATTCTAGTGGTTCTGAAAGTTATTATGATACTATATATAAGAAATATGTCTGGAAAATTGATGGTGTTGAAATGGCAACGCTAGAGGTGGCTTAATGGTTGGAGGAAAAGAGACTATTTCTGAATTAGTTTGTGAAGGTGACCAAGATACACAAGGTGAAAGAAAAGGAACAATAGCATTTCTTTATTATAGTCATCTCGGACCTGTTACTTCTAATACTTTTTTAAAATCTTGTGAGGTTATAAATAATACATGGGCACCTGGAAAAACTGGAAGTGTTATAGGTATTGCAGTTGTTTATGATTTACAAGCAGTTGGTACTCCAGGAACAGCACCAACATTTACTGTAAGAGTTAGTGGAAGTTCTGTATTATCTGTTAGCACAGATACAACAATAGCAAATGCAAAAAAAGCAAGAACAACTCAAGCAAGAGGAACTGATACATTTACTTCTTCTCAAGATATTGAATGTGTTTTATTAAATTCATTAGGGCATACCTATGCCAAAATGATTGCAATAGTGGCGGTGTTATTAGATGGGTAATGGGAAAAAAACATATAAAGAAGTAATCACAACAGGAGATTATGAAAATCAAGGAATTATTAATGGTTCTACGCAGGAATTACAATATCAATGGGTAGATAGCACTGCTGGTTATGTTTATATGAAGTGTGGAGAGGTTCAATCTTCTAATAATCATGGGACTGATATTCGGGGATATTTAATGTTATATAGTGGAAGTATTGTTAGTAAAAGTATTTGTTATGACCAAACAATTGCAGGTTCACATAGTTTAATTGTTTGGGTTAATAATTCAGCAGTATGGAGTACAGCTTTAACAGATAATGTTGCAACAGGAGTTACAGAAGAATTTACACAAGCAAGAGGAGCTGACACTTTTTCTGCTGGAGATATTATTTATATTGCCCATAGTGATGATGCTGGAAGTGGAAATACTGTGGACCAAATGTTTGCAAAAGTGGAGATAATAATAGATTAAAATGGTAGAAGGAAAATATACTGTAAAAGAAATTGTAATTCAAGATAAAGCTACTCTTAGTGGAGAAATAGGCGGAGATATAGTTTATTATCAGTTTTCAAAGGCATCAGGTGATTATGGTAATGGGCTTGTTGGAAACCAAATTACAACATTAACTAATAGTTTATCAACATCAAGAGCAGGAAGTATTGTTTATATGTCTATTGAATATGACCAAACAACTACTTTTTATCCCCCATGGATAACTATTGCTGTTGATGGAGTAGGGGTATGGACAGAGAATTTAACTAATAGTGTGGCAGCTAAGAAGATAGAAAGTTTTTCACAAGCAAGAGGAACAGATACTTTTGTAGCGGGGGCAGTTATTACTGCAAGATTTTTAAATAATAAAAAGGGTGTATCTTTTGATGATAAAACTCTTATAATGGGGATTCAATATGATGCAGTTTAATTCAGAAAAAGAATTACTAGATTATCTAGTAAAAAGAATGAAAGAAGAAAAAACTCTTGAAACTTGTAAGAAATGTTTTGAAGAAGATGGAAGAAGCTGTTGCACAACATTTCAACCCAATGGTGGAAAAGGACCTTGTAAATTTTTAAGTGATAAAGGATGCACAAATAGAAATGTTCAATGTTCATTAGCTATCTGTTCTAAATTACAATTTCATCATCCAGAACTTGCTGAAGAATTTGAAAACATTAAGAAATCAGTAATTTATGTATCATCAATTAAATATCCAATGGAGGTGAAAAAATGAGTACAACAATTCAATTTACAATTACTGATGCCCAAACAGAAATTGCTCAGAAACTTTGTGATTTGGGAACAGGTGTATCCCTTGCTGGACAATCAAATCTATCTGTTAATGAATTAGCTTCATGGAAGTTTTTACAATACTTAGGATATAAAGAAGATAATTTTCTTAATAATGATAAAAAACTACTTACTAGGAAAGAAGTTGATAGTATTTTAGATAAGAAGTAATATGGAAGAAGTAACATATAGAGAACATTTTAAAGAACTTAGGAAAAAGTTTCTTTGGATATTATTTCCAGCTTTAGCCATCTTTGTTTTAACATTTTTATTTTCAAAGAAGATAATAAGTTCATTAATGAATTATGTAAATATTCCTTTAGAAAGTGTTGTATCATTAACTCCTTTTGAAAGCATACAAACAAGTTTAATGTTAAGTGGATTTACAACATTACTATTTATTTTTCCAATGTTCTTATTTAGTTTTTATAATTTTACTAAACCTGCAATGAATAAGAAAGTTAAATCTACGACGAGGAAATATCTTTATGGGTGCACCTTCTTTGCATTAGTTGGATTTACATTTGGGATAGTTGTATTTAGTAGAATGGTTTTAAATACTTTAATTTCAACATATCAATTAACAAATCCGATGTGGAGTGTTATGAGTATTGTCAAGTTTATTATGAAATCTAGTTTAAGTTTGGCCGTTATTATGCAAACTTGTATGATTATTCCTGCATTAAATAATATGGAATTGATTAATGTAAAGAAATTAAAGAAGTTTAGACCACTAATCATAATAAGTGTATTGATTTTGTCTGCGATAATTACTCCTCCAGATATTGTTTCACAAGTAATTATGGCAATCCCTTTTTATGGAAGTTTTGAATTAGGAATGTTATTAAGTAAGGATAAGGGGGTGGAAAAAGAATGATAGGAGTACAGGAAATAATTGGAACAGCACTTGCTTGTTTTGTTATTTATTTAATCTTTAAGTTTGGTGGAAAGAAATTAAAAAAAGAAGCACCAGATGTTGGTAGAGCTATGGGAGAAACCCTGAAAGAATTTAAAAATGCTTTAACAGAAGTTGATGATATAAAGAAAGAAGTTAAGAAAAGACATACTAAAGATAAGTAAGGTTTTTAAATAGAAATGAATTTCTTAATTTGTGTGAAAGACGCAACCAATCTAAAACTTGGTACAGCTATTTTGCACGATAGCTTTGTTGTTATTATATAATTACAAGAAGTATTTATAAAGCTGTTTTTCTAATAATATATTACAATGATAAACGATAATGAAAAACGAATAAATGATAAGCTTAAATTCTTTATGGATGAAAAAGTTGAAGTCCATGTTAAATTAAATGATAAAACTTTTCTTAATGGAATTATTGAAAAAGAATTAAGGGAGGGAGTTTATTGGTTCATAGATCGTAAACTTCCAGGAGTTTATTTATTTCTAAAAGATATTTATGACGTGGAGGAAGCAAGATGATTTGGGCAGATAATTGGTATATGAGGGGAGATAGAATTAAAGCAACCCCAAAAGCAAAAGCAATTTGTCCTATTTGTGAGGGAGAAGTAATTGCTAAATGTGGAAGTATTAAAGTTTGGCATTGGAGTCATAAATCAAATAAAGATTGTGATGATTGGTATGAACCTGAAAGTGAATGGCATAAAAAATGGAAGGATGAATTTCCAAAAGAATGTCAAGAAGTAGTTATAGGAAATCATAGGGCAGATATTAGAACAAAAAGTAGATGGATAATTGAGTTACAAAATAGTTCTATTTCTCCTGAAGAAATCCAGGAAAGAGAGGAATACTATAAAAGAATGATTTGGTTATTGAATGGAGAGAATCTTTGTAGAGGATTAGAATTAAGGAATAAAAAAGGAGTATTAACATTCAGATGGAAACACCCACCAAAATCATTCTGGTTTGCAAATAAAGAGATATATATTGATTTAAATATTATTCCCATCTCTGGAGTCCTAAAGAAAAATGTAGAATTATTTTCTGAAGAACAAAGAGAATTTTGGAAAGATTTAATTGGTAAGGTTTTCCATATTAAAAAAATTTATAATAATATTCCCTGTGGTGGTTGGGGGGAATTAATAAGTAAAAAAGAATTTCTAAGGAGGTTTAAGTGATGGAAAATAAAGAGGTGGTGAAGGAATTAATCCATAAAGAAGCTGAGAAGTTTAGAGAGAAAAATCCCAAAGTTAAAGAAGCAATAGCAAAGGTGAGAGAGCAGAGAAAAATGGATGTTAGATTAGACTCAACCTCCGTTCAAGAATATATTAAAACATGGTCTATAATGGGAATAACTCCTGAAGTAATTACCTCTATAAAACAGGTTTCAAAAACTTCAAATTTTACCGTCCAAGAGTTAAAGGAATTTGTGAAAGGAGAAATTAGGAAGAGAAAAGAAAGAGCTAAGGAAATTAAAGAGGAGAATAAAATAGAGTATATTGAATCAAAGAAAGAAGAATTTAAAGAAAGTAATTTTGCTTTTTCTGCATTTAATCAATTTACAAATTATTTAAATATTGCTGAAGACTTCCATCAAATTCAACCCTTCTATTATGATGAATATAAGATCTGGTGGTTATGGAATATTCAGGAAAACAAATGGGAGAGGGTAGATGATATAAATCTAATGAATGCTATTGATAAGAATACACAAAATCCAACAACAAACCTTACTGTCAAAAGTGAAATTATAGAAGCACTTAAAAGAATTGGAAGAAAACATAAACCAAAAAAAGCTGAGAAAACCTGGATACAATTTAAAGATACAATCTATGATATTAAAACTGAAGAAACATTTAAAGTATCCCCTGAATATTTTATAACTAATCCAATCCCCTGGTCAATAGGATCTTCAGAAGAAACCCCCACTATAGATAAAATATTGAAAGAATGGATATATAAAGAAAAAATACAAGATGAAAGTTTTGTCCAAACCTTAAAGGAAATTATGGCCTATTCAATGCTTACTTATATGCCCATCCATAGAATCTTCTGTTTTATTGGGGAAGGACTAAATGGAAAAGGAACTTTTTTAAGAATGATAGAAAATCTAATCGGGGAAGATAATTATTGTGCTACAGAAATTGAAAGATTATCTTCTGATCGGTTTGAGAGTAATAAGCTTCATAAAAAACTTGTTTGTTTTATAGGTGAAATAGATAAGGGAATTTTTAAGAAAACAAAAACAATTAAATCATTAACAGGAGAAGATACTGTAAGGATTGAATTTAAAGGCAAGGATGGTTTTGATGGGAAGAATTATGCTAATCCTATAATCACCACAAACCATTTACCAGAAACCTCTGATAAAACAAAAGGATTTTATAGAAGATGGACAATAGTAGATTTCCCTAACACATTCACAGAAAAGAAAAATATACTTGATGATATCCCTGAAGAAGAGTATAATAATTTTTGTAAACAATCTTTAAGTATATTAAAAAGTTTGATTGCTGCAGGGGAATTTACTAATGATGGAACTATCCAGGAAAGAGAAGATAAATATGAAAAACATTCAAATTATATAAATGAGTTTGTTAGACTTTATTGTGAGAAAGAAATTGAAAATTATATTGAATTTGGAGATTTTTGTGAAAAATATAATGAATACTTGATATCAGATGGTATGGGTAAGAAAAGCAAAGTAGAAATAGGAAGAATAATAACTTTAAAGGGATTTATAAAGAAAGTAAGAAAAATTACAAGTGGGATGTATCCAACAACTAAAATGTGTATTGAGGGAATTAAATGGAATATGGGGGTAGAAGAACTAATAAATTAAAGGTTTAACGGTTTAACCGATTTAACCCTTTTCTCACTTTGGCTCTTATATAGGCTTCGAATGGACTATTCTATTAAACCATTAAACTTTATGTGTAAAAGTTTAACCCTTTTCAAAATCATTAATACAAGGAGGTAAAAAACATAATGGAAAACACCGAAAATCAAGAACAAATAAGCGAAGATTGGAGATCTGAGGTATCAGATTCTGCAAGTGCAACATTGAAAATATTAGATGGAGAATCCAAAACAGTAGTATTCCTGGATGAAGGAACTAAAAAAACTCATGCAGATTTTGGAACTTCAATAGTTTTCAAGGTTGAACATGGTGGAGAGAATATGAATTTCTATGTTAAGGAAAACAATTACTCTTTATTAAAGCAGATTAAGGAGATTGGAACATTAACTGGAGAAGCAGTTATCATTTCAAGAACTGGATCTAAGAAATCAGATACAAGATATACTATTGAGAAGATACAAACTCAAGCAGCTTAAATCAATTATTACATACCCCTCAGAGCTATTTTAAACGATTCTGAGGGGTTATTTCACATTCACACATCATATTCATCAGGAAACAAAAACAAAAAATCGGTGTTCTCGGGATCTATCCTTTGATTACCTCTTTTTACCCTGTAATGGGGGCAGTTAGATTTCTGCCATGTTCTCCTGGTGATTTGTAGATTAAAATGGTAAAATGTCAAAATAAAGATAAAGAAACAAATAAATACTGTGAAGGAAAAGCAAAAGGATTCATAGATACAATTAAGGTTTGTGAGAGTTGTTCATATTGGATTAAAAAAGGAAAGAAGGAGAAAAGAAATGAAAACATTAGATAGAAGTGAAAGGCAAGTATTACTAAGAAAGTATGTTCAATCTGGTCTAGAATATAAAGAGGCATTAAAGAAGTTAAATGAATTTCACAATTACCTAAAAGATATGCAGAAAAAACTATCCGTTGCAGGAAAAGAGAAGAAAGATATTGAAATGAAATTTAAACAAGAGTTCTGGGATTTATGCCAAAAACTTGAGAAATGATAGAAACATTCTATCAAAGCTTAAAACTTCCTGCGAACGAACCAATACCTTTAAATAGTTAAATAGTTATATAATTATCACAATGGAAACAATAAATATTACAAAACAAACAAAAGAAGAATTTGAAAAGGAAAGATTCAATTTAAGAATGAAAGAAAAAAGAAATATCTTTCAAGATGAATTTGTAGAGATGTTATTAAAAGAATGGAGATCAAAATGAAAAAACAAAATAATAAAATACTAGACTTAACCAATAATAATTGGAAAGCTGAAAAGAGATGGAACAAGGTTGGAATGAAGATTACTAAATCTAAATTAACAAAACCAGAAAAGGTTGCTAATACTGCTGCAGCAATAAATATCTTAATTCCAGGAACAGCTTGGCCAGTTACTTCCCCTTTAATAATTAAGATAGGGCAAAGAATCGCTAGGAGTAAAAAGGTGAAGTTTCATGGATAAATTAAAACTAACTGTAATAATTCTTGCCTGTGCATTAGCAATCACAATGTGTTACATAATTATAGAAAAAGCCCCCTTCTGTGAAACTACAAAGAACGAATCTTATTCTCTTGGATACAATCTAGGAAGTGAAAAAGGATTTAATCAGGGATATTATAATGGATCAAGAGATTATGTAATTGCATTAAATCAAAGAAAAGTATTTCCTTGTCTAGATTTTCAAACAAAAGAATATGAGGAAAAACATATTGGAGGACTTTGTGAAAAATGATCCCCAAACTATATTCAGATAACTGTAAGGAACAAGATAAAGTAATTGAATGCAAATATATAATCCATAAAGATTGTCCAAACACTTGTAAGTATTCAAAAGAGATTTCAGGAGTATATCAAAGCCAGACATCTGTTCCAACAAAAACAGGATTAGAGAAGTTTATTGCAAAGTATGGAAGAAACTGGAGAATGGTTGCATTCTCAGAAATTCCAGGAGAGATAAATGGATACTAAAAAAACCTTTAAAGATTATTTATTAGATGGAAAAGTAGTTGGAGAAACATTCGTCTCTGAAGAAGAAGGGACTTATGTTGTTTATGGGATTAATAGTGGAACAAAACAAGTAGCTTATGTTGATCTTGGAGATAAAAGGATTAGAAACATTGGAATGTGCTTAGAAGATATTAAATTGGAGGATTTAGATGGCAATAAAAATAACTTGTGATATTTGTGGAGAAGAAGTAAAAGAAGAATACACTACTGGAATTGGAGATTATTGTAATAAATGTATGAAAAGGGTAAAAGACTATTCAAAAAGATTAAAGGAGGAAGCTGCGTTTAACAGCACTAATGCGAAATGAGATACAAAGTAACTATAAAACTTGAAAGTGAAAGAACATTACAAGAATTGAATAAGATTACTCTTGGACAATTTTTAGATGAAGCAATTATCGGAATAAATGATTTAGTTATAAAACCAATAAAAAGTAAACAAACTTCCGAAAATAGAAGAAACACGAGGTTAAAGAAATGAAACAAAGAAAACAAATTATAATAAACATAACAAAAGAGTTCTTTCAGAACCTTGAAAAGAAAATGCCACAAACACAAGCATTATCTTTTGCTTTAGAAAATAATCTGCCAAAGATTTTTGAAGAGAAAAAGGAACACAAAGAACCAAAATCTCCTAATGAGATTCATAATGAACAAACAAGATTTAAATTTAATAGTCTAATTGAATTACAAAAGTTGAAAAATACAAAAGAAGAACTTAGACATAAAAACATTATGGAAGAAATTAAAGCACTTTCTAAAGCAAATATTAAAGTTTATGTTAGGGGAGATTATAGAAACGATTTTGATGAAATTCAGAAAGAAATAAGAAAAACAACAAGAAGGGAGAGGAAACCAAAGAAGAAATGAAAGATAAAACAAATTACAAAGAACAAGAATGCCCACTTTGTGGAGAATATTTAAGTTTAAATAAAGATGGAGTTATGGAAAGTAAAACTGATGGCAATATAATTTATGTTTATACTTGCGAGGAATGTAATCAAGCATTTGCCTTAGATGATGATGGAAAAATAAAACATCTTCCTTATGATTCAGAAATGAAGAAGATAGTAAATGAATGTAAGATTTGTAAAAAAGTAGAGAACTTTAACGAGAAAGGACTATTTTTATTAAATGTAGATACAGCTTATTATGAATTTCATTGTTTTAATTGTTCTATTCCAATATTACAGAAATGGGCAAACGAAAGTTTGAAAAACAAAACAAAAGTAAATATGAATAATATTCAAGATATTTATGGAATTTATGATTTTAACAAAAATAATGAAATGTTAAAACAATTACAAGAAAACCCAGATAAATATAAAGAAACAATGAATAAAGTTAAACAAAGCTTAGAGAGTTCTGAAAAGAAGGAGAAGACGCAATGACAAAGAAATTTGATTTAAATATAAAATGTAAGAAATGTCAAGCAAAAGGGGATTTACAAAATAATCCTTTAGGAGAATTTAGAATTGTTTGTAATTGGTGTGGTAATGTTGAAAAGCTAAACCATAGGGAAGTTCCAATATCTTCTGTTGATGGAAAGCCAATGCCTAAAGAAGCAATTGAAGGATTAACAAAGGCTATTGAAGATGTTAAAGAAGGAAGATACACTATAGTAACTTCCGAAAATGCACCAAAGGAGAAACAAGAATGAGAAAACCAAAGAAATTACCTATAGCAATAAGTGAAGAAGAGTTCGTAAAACTTATTCAAAACACTAAATATGAGCATTGGAAGATAGCATTCTTACTTGGGTTTGGTGCAGGAATGAGAATATCAGAAGTAGTTAAACTTGAACCAAGAGATATTAATATGAAAGAAAAAAGTATGTTTATCAGACAAGCCAAAGGATCTAAAGATAGAATTGTTCCAGTTCCAAAAGGTTTAATGCCAAAACATTTAAAATTACTTCCAATGAAATGTGGTTGCAGAGCATTACAATCTGCATTTACTAAAACTGCAAAGAAGGCAGGATTGATGGAATTAAAACCAACATTACATTTCCATAGTTTAAGACATGGTTTTGCAAATCAATGTGTTTCAAATGGGATGCCTATTCACCATCTTAGAACTTTGATGGGGCATAGTAATATTTCAACAACTAATGTTTATCTAGAATTAAATCCAAAGAATGCTCTGGCCAGTTATGAGGAGCTGTTTTAAAATGGTAGAGATAATAACTAATGTAGAATTTAAAGTGAAGATCACAACAAACAAAAATACTTATGAAGATAAAACAGATAATCTTGGAGACTTTAATGAAATAGTGGAGGAAATTTACGAATCTATAAATTCGTAGAAGTTACAGAAACTGAACTATGGTAATAAAAATATATGATGAGGATGGAAATCAATTAGGACTTTATGATTTATGTGAATATTTTATAAAAACTTATCCTAAAGATATTTTTATTACTAAACCAAAAGAAATTATAAAAATAAGAGAATCTATGGAAAGAATTTTAGAGGGAGTTAAAACAGGAGAATATAGGGAATAGACTTCCTATAACAAATAAAATGGGAACTTTAAGTGAAAAACTAATGTATCAAATGGGAGATGAAGAACTAGATAATAATAATATGGTGATTCATAAAGATGATGTAAAAGAGTTTTTAAAAACACTAAAACAAAATTTAAACGAAA
>Ga0233412_10000586_pt1 | contig 20708 bp, 18 predicted proteins | sample Na_anoxic_4_MG_FD_180667 | JGI IMG/M metagenome (GOLD analysis project Ga0233412, IMG submission 180667) | Seawater microbial communities from Saanich Inlet, British Columbia, Canada - Na_anoxic_4_MG | ecosystem: Environmental > Aquatic > Marine > Inlet | place: Canada: British Columbia...
AATAAAATTCCCATCATTCCTCCATTTGCGCTTTTTGCGCCATAACTTCAGCTTACGCCGTCTTATAATATCCCCTTGGTTGATGGCACGCCCTCAACCCTGTTGTCATGAGAAACAGCAATTCTCAGGGCTCTTGCGAATGCCTTGTATATTCCTTCAATCATGTGATGGTTATTTGAACCGTAAGGCACATTCACATGCATTGTGATTCCCGCATTGGTACAAACTGCCATCATGAATTCCTCAACTGTTTCAACATCCATGTCCCCCGCCCTGCTTTTATTGAATTCAACATTGAATACAAGGTAAGGCCTGCCGCTTAGGTCAAGATCAACCGACGCCAGTGCCTCATCCATGGGAACAGTGAAACTCCCGTAACGTTTTATGGATTTTTTATCCCCGATGGCTTCTTTAAGGGCCTGCCCCAGAACAATTCCAGCATCCTCCACGCTGTGATGGCAGTCAACTTCAAGATCACCTCTTACATTTAATTTTAAATCAATGAGAGAGTGTTTGGAAAAAAGTTCAAGCATATGGTCAAAAAATCCTATCCCTGTTGATATTGAGTAATTCCCTTTGCCGTCAAGGTTTAATTCAAGAACTATTTCGGTTTCTTTCGTTTTTCGGTCTACAGATGCTGTTCGCATGGCAGCCTCCTTTTAATTCATGGCAAGATATTATCAGCCTTCCAGTATTTTTTCAAGATTCCTGAACAGTATTTCCATCTGTTCGTCAGTCCCGATTGTTATTCTCACATAATTATCAATGCCGGGTTTATTAAAATATCTTACAAGAACATTGTTATCCTTTAATTTTTTATATATGTCCTTTGCTTTTAAAGAACTGTGAGTGGTGAATAAGAAATTAGCGCATGAGTCCAAAACACAAAAACCCATACCGGTCAGCCGGGACACAGCCTTGCCCCTTGTCCTTATTATCTTATCCTGCATTTTACTGTAATACTCATCATCCTGCAGTGCAGCCGCACCGGCATTCTGTGCAACACGGTCCAACGGATACGAATTGAACGAGTTTTTAACCCTGCTGAGTCCTTCAATTAATAGCGGACTGCCAAAGGCAAGTCCTATCCTCATTCCAGCCAGAGCCCTGGATTTCGAGAATGTCTGCACTACCAGGAGATTGTCATAATCTTTCGTCAATCCCACGCAGCTTGTTCCTCCGAAATCTATATATGCTTCATCAACAAGAACAACACTGTCCTTATTAGCTGTCAAAATTGCTCTGATTACATCTAAATCAAGCATCTCTCCGGTGGGGGCATTTGGATTGGGGAAAACCACGCCGCAACCGGCTTTTTCCATGAACATAGAATTCATTGACAGGTCGTCCCCCATGGACAGTTCCTTGAAATCCACATTGAAGAGGTTACAGTAGACCGGATAAAAACTGTATGTTACTTCAGGAAAAACCAGGTTTTTCCCTGAATAAAAAGCAGCGAAAGCAAATGCCAGCACTTCATCAGAACCGTTCCCGGCAAAAATCATTTCTTCAGGCAAATCATAATACTTAGAAGCTGCTTTTAACAGAATGGAACTTTCTGGATCAGGGTAAAGCCTGATGTCGCTGCATGCTGCTTTCTTAATTGCTTCCAATACCTTTGGAGAAGGGCCATATGGGCTCTCGTTGGTATTTAGTTTCACATATTTTTTGTCCTTCGGCTGTTCACCCGGAACATAAGGTTCCAGTCCGCCGGCCAGTGAACTTAAAAACCTATTCATCCTCATCCTCCGTAAATCTTATAACAATTGCGTTTGCATGGGCGTCAAGCCCTTCTGCTTGGGCAAATGCCTTTATTTTTTCATAATCTTTCTTCAGTGCCGCCTTGTCGCAGTTTATTATACTGGTCCGCTTATAAAAATCATAAACACCCAGCGGAGAATAAAACCTTGCAGTCCCGCCTGTAGGAAGGGTGTGGTTAGGTCCGGCCCAATAATCACCTAGTGGTTCAGGCGAATATCCTCCGATGAAAATTGCGCCTGCATTGATAATTCCTTCAACATATTTTTCAGGATTATCCACAAGCAGTTCGCAGTGTTCAGGCGCCATACCGTTTGCAACAGCGATTGCATCTGCAGAACTATCGGCGATATAGACAGTCCCAAGGGATTTAAGGCTACTGGCAGCAATATCTTTCCTTGGTAATGATGCAAGTTGTTTTTCCAGTTCATTATCAACTTTTTCAGCTAATTCTTTACTAAAAGCTATTAACACCGCCGCGGCCATCGGGTCATGCTCCGCCTGGCTAAGCAAGTCAGCCGCTATAAAAGCCGGATTTGCATTACCGTCCGCAATTATAAGTATTTCACTAGGTCCTGCAATCATATCAATGCCGCAGTATCCATATGCAAACTTTTTGGCATTTGCCACATATATATTCCCAGGCCCTGTGATTTTATCGACTTTCGGAATGCTTTTGGTACCGAATGCCATGGCAAAAATTGCCTGTGCGCCGCCTGCTTTATAAATTTTCGAAGCCCCTGCTTCAACTGCAGCAACAATTCTTTTACAGTCTATTTCCCCCGCTGCATCAGGGGGTGTGCAAACGATGATTTCTCCAACCCCTGCCACTGAAGCCGGTATCACATTCATGAGGACGCTTGAAATAAGGGGAGCTGTTCCCCCGGGGACATAGACCCCTGCCCGTGAAACAGCCGATATCCTCTGCCCGAGACTGATTCCCGGTGCTTTTTCCCACATCCAGCTTTCTTGTTTTTGCTTCTTATGATATTCGGTTATGTTTTTACCGGATTCCCTGATAATTTCCAGCAATGAACCGTCTATTTCATCATAGGCCGATGAAATTTCTTCCTTCGAGACCAGAAAATCATTTATCAAGCAATTGTCAAACTGAAGGGTATATCTTCTTAATGCTTCGTCACCTTCATCCCGTATGTCTTTCATAATCTGCATGACAGTAGAAAAAACCTCAGGATTATCAAGAGAGCTTCTGTTTTCTATTCTTTTGAATAATCCATCCGGCTCATTGACATATTCAAGCATTTTCAAGTTCCTTCCTCATTCCGTCAATGATTTTCCTTATGCGTTCGTTTTTCATCTTCATGCTTACTTTATTTACAACCAGGCGGGCGCTTATATCACATATTTCCTCAAGGACAACCAGATCATTTTCCTTTAAAGTCCTGCCGCTTTCAACGATGTCAACTATAACCTCCGATAATCCGACCAATGGAGCCAGTTCTACTGAGCCGTTAAGCTTGATGATTTCAATGCTTTCTTTCTTAACAAGCTCAAAATAATCCCTTGCTACGTTTGGATATTTCGTAGCCACCCTTTTATCAGGGATATCATCGAGTCTATCCATAAGCTCAGCAGGTCCCGCCACAGCCATTCTGCACGCTCCGAACCCAAGATTCAGGACCTCATAAAGGTCCCTGGCTTCTTCCATAAGGGTATCTTTCCCTACGACGCCCAGGTCTGCTACGCCGTATTCTACATAGACCGGCACGTCGGAAGGCTTAGCCATAAAAAACCTCACTAGGTTTTCGTCATCTTCTATAATAAGCTTTCTCGATTTCAATTCAGTGCTTTTACACTGTATGCCTGCTTTTTCAAGTAACTCCAATGTCAGTTCTGCGAGACGCCCTTTTGGCAATGCTATAGTTAAATATTTCATGACACACCTCCCGTTAGGGACTTGATATCCGTTTTTTCAGATGTATCGGCTTCTAAATCGACTATCTCAATTTCACCCTTGCTTTTTATAATAATGATTCCCTTGATTCCTTTTGCCAATGCATAACTTTTCATATCAGTGTTGCTTTTTTCCATCGGCGACATTTCAATCCTAAGCCCTTGCCCTTTAAGCACTTTCGCCACCATCATGGCGTCTTTCCTGGCATTTTCTTCAAAACACACTATGCTGTCTGCTGAATAACCGCCCGGGGTTTCGCCTTTATTCCTGAAAAGCGCAGTCAGCACCCTGTCCACCTCAAGGGAAAACCCTGTTGCAGGCATTGGTTTTGCGAACTTGCCGCACAGGGTGTCATACCGGCCTCCACCGAGTACAGGGAATCCCATTCCGTATGTCATACCCCTGAAAATAATTCCAGTGTAATAATCAAGCCTTTTCACCATGCCCAAGTCAACAGAAATGTATTCCGATACACCGAACTCATCAAGTATATTTAATAATTCACTTAGCTGGTCAAGAGCAATCAGAAGTCTTTCGTCGGTGGTCATTCCCCTCACTTCAAGAAGCATTTCTTTCTTACCGTAGAAATTTGGAAGATTAAGCAATAGTTTCTTAATTTCGGGATTAACTTCTTTACCAACAAGAATTTCTTCGACTCCAAAAAAATCTTTAGAGTCAATCAACCGGCGGATTTTTTCACTGTCTTCCTCTCCGAGGTCTGCAATATCCATCAGACCTTTAAAAAAGTCAACCTGCCCAAGTTCAATTATAAACTCGTCAAGTCCAATTGTCTTCATTGCATCAACTGCGGTTGTTATAACTAACGCATCATAAAAAAGGCTTCCGCTACCAATGATTTCAGCTCCGCTTTGAGTAAATTCCCCCATTCTTTTGCCGTTGTTCTCCCCTGCTCTGAAACATTTCCCGAAGTAGAACACCTTTGCCGGAAGATCATCCTCTTTTAATTTTGTTGAAGCCACCCTGGCCGAGGGAATGGTCATATCAGGTCTTAGGATTAGAATCCGCCCCTTTTCATCAATCATTTTAAACGGGGATTCCATGGCTGTTTCGCTCCCTGATGCTGCAAAAACGTCGTAGAATTCTATGACAGGTGTTTCAATTTCCATGAAACCATTGGCCAAGTATAGCTTTCGGAGTTTTTCTTCCGCAATTCTCTTGTTATAGCAATTCACCTTCAAAATGTCCTGCATTCCTCCGGGATTGTAAAGTTTCCATTTATTCATATTAGTTATCCTCAATTATCTGCATTTTACCATATAACTCGCTTTAACGCACTAAAGCAATGAATTACTAAAGTACCACAATGATACCAAGCATTAAAAGCATTGTCAACCTATATAATTTAATACAAAAGGAAGCCACCTATTTAAGGTGACTTCCTGTAATACGCTGTTTTTCAAATTGATACAATGTCATATTTTCCGGATTTCAATTCATAATGCGCCTTATCGCCATAAATCACTCCCAATAGTTCTTTATCCTTATCTTTTAGCTGCCCGATATATGATGAAGGGAGAATTAACGTAGCATGTGTTCCTGAGGGTATATTTAAGCTTATGGCAATTCTACCATTATCATTGCGCCAATCGCACTCTATTAATCCGTACAGTGATTCATGGCTTGCCTTTGCATATTCAAGACCGCAGTCAACAGCAGGCCTAAGGTTAATATGCTTAAAGCCGGGACTTTTTTCATCCGGCGATATCCCGCCGACATACTTATACATGAATGCTGATAAATCAGAAAACATATGGTGGTTGTGGGAACCTCCGCCGTTCCAGCATTCCCAAAGGGTTGTTGCCCCAAGGTCAATCCATCTTTTAGGACTGGGGAAAGTCCTTTGAGAAAGCATCCGAAACCCTATATCGCCGTGTCCGGTGTCTCCAAGGGTGTGCATGACATATTTATTGCCCAGGATTCCAAAATCGAGGTGCCAGTCAAGTTCCTCAATTTGGTTTATTAAAAGTTCCAGAAGGCCTTCCTTTTCGTCATCTTCCGCAAGCCCCTGGAAAATCATACATGCGGTTGATGTCTGGCAGTCGCCTGCAACTGTCATTTTTTCTCTATCGAAGAACTTCTTTCTAAAAGCACTTTTTATCTTCCCGGCTAGCGCTCCATATTCAGCACTGTCCTCTTTTTCTCCAAGTATTGCCGCAATCTTTGAAATCACATCGGCTGTATTATAAAAATATGCAGTGTCAGTAAGTTCCGTCGGCGCCTTGAATGATGACATATTGACAGCTAACGCCCTTCCTTCGAATGGAGGGCACCAGTCGCCTATTCCATAATGAACTATATAATCCTCCGCCATGGTTAACATGAAATCACAATGTTTTTTTATTGTATCATAATTTTCTTTAAGTATTTCAATATCCCCGCAGTACAAGTACATGTACCAGGGTATAAGAGTCAGTGCACTCGACCAATCAGGACCATTGCCCCAGCCATATCCCCATCCTGTTGACGGAACTACGCAAGGAACGCATCCATTGGGTTTTTGGGCATCCCTGAAATCATTAAGCCATTTATAGTATGCGGGCATCGGGTCAAAATTGATCAACGTCTGTTCTGATGATATTGATGCATCTCCCGTCCATCCGTTCTTTTCCCTATGGGGGCAGTCGGTCGGGATACTGTGGTAATTAGATATTGTAGACCACCAGCAGAGCCTTTGGACTTGATTCAGCAGTTCGTCCGAACACTCAAATTCACCGCGTTTTTTAAAATCAGTATTCATAATAATGGCTGTAACCACGTCCATGCCCGGTTCATAGTCCAGCCCTTCTATTTCAACATATTGGAAGCCATGGTATACAAAAACCGGGCTCCATTCCTCGGTGCCTTCACTATTTTTTATATATTTATCAGTCTGGAATTCGCCTGATTTTATAAATCCGCCAATCGCCCTTTGATTGATGGTCACACCGTCTTCTTCAAGAATGTCCGTATACCTGATAGTTATCTCTGTTCCCATCCTGCCATTTACTTTTATCCTAGCTATGCCGGATGCATTCTGGCCAGTATCGAACACCCATGATCCGGATGGTGATTTCCATTTTCGGACGGGTTTTAACTCCATAACTTTTCTGATAGGTTGAAGTTCAAATGCTTTCAGCAATCCGCCCGGCGGCCGTGTTATATAAGTTCCTCCCCAGTCGTTGTCTTCAAAACCGGTATCATTCCACCCCGGCATTTCAAGCCGGGCATCATAGAATTCACCGTTTCTTATCCCATTGTATATAATAGGTCCTTTTGAAGATTTCCAGCTCCTGTCCGTTCTAATTATCTTTTTCGAGCCGTCTTTATAATTAATATGAAGTTCTGCAATCATTTTAGGAGATGAACGCCATGTTGCCTGCCTTGTATTCCATGGGTCCTGTGCAAAACAATTGTACCATCCGTTACCGAGTACGGCTGCCAGTACGTTTTCGCCCTTATGAATATAATCAGTTACATCATAGGTAAGGTACAGTACTGTGCTGTCGTATCTTGTGAATGCAGTAGATAGTTCATCATCCCCGCATTTTTTCCCATTTACAAAAACCCTGTGGTATCCCAGCCCGCAAATATACAGACGCGCTTCTTCAGGCTCGGATTCAAGGGAGAATGGTTTCCTGAAATAAGGCGCTTCCATGGCATTGTCAGGTTTTCTTATAAAATCAGCCGTTATCCAGTTCGCATCCCATGTCTCGTTCAGCTTACCGGTTTCAAACCAAGCTTCATCACTTACTGCAGTATTCCCCATGTTATCGGCTATTTCCACATGCCAGTTATATCTTGTCCGCGGTTTTAATTGCAGTTCATCGCAGATTAGATGCAGGCTTTTATCAGAGTCATCTTCTAAAATATATGTGTCCTCGGTGGATTTTACCGTCAATTTAAATGATTCTTGCACTGAGCCCCGAACATCAGCCTTGTATTTCCAAGAAAACCTTGGCTCTGAATCCAATCCTATGGGGTTTTCCATATAGTTGATGTTCAAATCGTAAATCTCAAGTTTTTCAGACATTTTCATTCCCCCTGATTATATTTAATACTAGTCATAACGGCCGTAATTCTGTATTGCGGCCATTACTGCTCTCATGCTTGTAAGCAGGCTTCCATTGTTAATGGAACCTGCTGTCATAACATTCAGACCTTTGCTATTCCTTGCCATTTCACAGTCTCGCTTAACTTCTGTTATGATGTCTTCTTCATTGTTTCTCATAAAAGTAAAAGGCGCCAGCTGCCCGTCTATGCGGGTATCCGGCATATATCTTCTTATATCTTCAACGGTAACAGTAGGGCCGAAATTACATCCAGTCAGTTTAAAGTCAGCTAGCTGCGGCAAAAGATGCGCCATGGCTGAATCAGAATGCTGATACCTTTTATGTTTATGTTCCGCGGGATTTCGGTCCGTATATTCAAAAACTTCCTTAAGTACAGGGTAACCAAACAGATGATACATCTCAGGAGTCATCAGATTGCAGTCGTCATCATAGAAACGAAATCCGTTTGGTGCATTTTCAGGTGTGAAACCACATTCTTCATCAACGGCAGCCATAATATCAATAATTACTTTTGTTATGGCTTGGCTGAAACGTTTTGCAAGCCCGGGTTCGTCGAGGATAAGAAAAATCATATTCTCAACCCCATAAATGGATGTCGCCAGTGTTACCGGCCCGCGGACACTTCTTACTTGCGTCAGCCGGGTACCGTATTTTTCATGGATTCTTTTTTTCTCGCTATACCAGTTGGGCGGTAAAATGAAATCTTTTATGTCCATACGTTCAACTTTATCTAAAAGCGCTTCAAGTTCGCACGGGGTATTGATTGCGCTTTCAAGCCAGACAGAATTTTCATTGCTAACATATCTGCCTCCGAAAATTTCACCAATCAGTTTTACTTTCGGATATGTCTCATCATCAGCGGGATAATATTCCTTAAGCAAACGCCTGCCGACTATTTTCTCCGCTTTATCGTTATAACGTTTATTAAGCTCCATACGACGCTCACGATCCATGGGAAGCCATGGTTTTCCGGGTGTATTAAGTTCTGCGAAAACGCATTCATCAGACATCCGGATTGCCATGGCTGACTGCGGTGCGTTTTTTGAAAAACAATTGTCCTCATGCGCCAGCTCATCGTCTTTCCAGAACTGATTGATATCCAGACTCAGCATATATCCCCCTCTATAGCTGAATTTTAACATTAAACTGTCCAATAGCATAGATTCAAATCTCCAATTACTTAACATATAATTCAAAAACGAAAAAATGTCCCTTCGGACAATTTTTCGTTTTTATTAAATAAATATGGGGGGAGTATATGTAAATCGGTTGTAAAACCGTTGTTATCCGCCGTTGCCGCCGCTGTTGCTGCCTCCGTCATTATCACCACCGTCATTGTCGCCACCGCCATTGTCACCGCCATGGCTGCCTGAACCACTGCCAACGTTAGCGCCTGGTGCACTGTTTCCAATATGGAGACCCATATCAGCTAATTCATCTGCAGTAAAAATTCCGTCTTGTACAAGATTTAATAAATTACTATAATCATCTGCTACCTGTTCAAGTGCAGACACTTGTTCTTTTGACATTTCTTTTGTTTCTACTGTAACTGTTGTGCCGTCGGGCAATTGTATTTCAATTTTCCTTGTTCCGCAACCCGCAAGGATAACTGAGGCTATGACTACCATTATTATAATTGCGATAAGTTTGTTCCGGGTATTCATAACAGTCTCCTTTAATCCATTCGATGTTGCTATATTATACACTAAAGCTTAAAAAGAGCTTAAGAAATAATTAAATTCTAGTATTTTATTGATATGCTCATATAAAAAGCTTATAGTAATCATACATACTATGTGGGGGTATTTCATAATATGAACGATAAAAGAACTGTTTTTACATTTACTAGTGAAAATCTTGAAGAATTTGAAATAAAAACTAAAAAGGCAGCTGAATTGGGGGCTACGCACATTACAATCAGCCAGATTGAAAAGAGTCGCTGGCAGTGGGAAAGGGATATGAGCGATCCATATCCTAACTGGGGTATGCTTGTAACTGCCTTATTTAAAATAATTGTTCCTAAAGAACTTAAATTATGGCTTCCTGAAGAATATGCCAATAGAAATCTTGAGTTAATAAAAAAACGCAGTCAAATTATTAATAAGTACGGATTAAAAGGTGCTTTCCACATGAAGGAACCCTGCTACCTTCCTGAGGAAGTATTCAGGACACATCCGAATTGGCGCGGCCCGCGCTGTGATCATCCGCGTCGCGCGAAAAATTATTACTACAGTCCCTGTATTGACAGGGAGGAAATACTCAATATGTACACAGATGCCATGGAACACCTTTGTTCAGTCGCTGATATAGAATATTTTCATATATTCACAAACGACAGCGGCGGCGGCCTTTGCTGGAGCTCCGGGCTTTATACAGGTAAAAACGGACCCGAATGGTGCCGGAACATCCCGATGTCACAAAGGGTGGGGAAATTCCTAGACGCCTTGAAAACAGGAGCAAAAAAAGCAGGTGTTGATGCCTGGATTGAAATCAACAGCAATATCGGGATAAAAGAACCTGAACACGAGATGGACGCCATGTGGCCGTCGCTTCCCGATTATATGGCTGTAAACAAGAAAACAAAAACCGGGAAACCGCTGGCATCAGAGTTGTTCCTTAACTGGGAATATACTCTGCAGCCTGTCAAAAACATAGCACGTCCATTTGAGTTCCTTGAACAATATGAAAAATCATATTACTCGGGACTTCCCGCATCACTGATAACAATGGATGATTCAGATTTTGACGAACACTATATATTAATGGAAAAATTCAACGCCTTGCACTCCAAAGGTCTTACTGCCCGCACCTCAATCATAAGAGAAACCGCTGTTAAAATAGCGGGTAAAAAAAACGCAGATGCACTTGTGTATGCTTGGAGCAAAACCGAAAAGGGAATCTTACATTATCTTGACACCGGACTCGAAGGCCTTGTTTCTTGCTGCGTCAACCAAAGATGGCTCAATAGGCCGTTTGTCCTGTTTCCTGAAGAACTGACCTCAGGTGAAAGGGATTACTACAGGAAATATCAATTCCAGGCAAACAGCGAAAATCACGCAAATGATATGCTTGATATACAGAATAGTTCGTTTATCCGAGGATATTCAGGCGTTTTCATAGCAACGGCCGCCCTGAAAAAGGCAATAACATTGTTTAGTGCTGCTTCATCCCTAATCAAAGGGATTGCTGCAGGTTCGCCAAATGAAAAAAAATTAGAACTCGCAGCTGACAGGCTTGAGCTTCTATCATGCTTCATGAAAAACGCTATGAATGCCATCCGCTTTCAACATATAATCGATACAACTGACTATGGGCGCGAACCGGATGTCAGCCCCGAGTGGCCTCTTGATGCCGAGAAGAACCTGTTGTTATTTGAAGAAATCACAAGGGCTGAGATTGACAACACAAATCATATAATTAAACTGATTGAGGGCCGCGAGAACGTGATGTTGCTTCTTGCTCATTCCCACGAACTTGAAGATATATTCCAGATGAGCCCGCAGCTGGTTTCTCAGCTTCGCACCAAGACTGAAACAATGCTTAATCATATGCTTGATGGCAAACGACTCTATGTTACCCATAATAAATAATTTTTCAATGAACTGATACTTGGTCAGTTCCTCAATTTTTGTGTGGTATAATTTCATTAGATGGGATGGTGCTTAGCATGAAGAATGACCGCCCGGCAGACATCAACTGGTACAGACTTGATAATTCAGCTAAAATTTATCCGGCAATCATTTCTGACAGAGAAACCACCTTGTTCAGGATATCCTTTTCCCTTAAAGAAGAAATTGATCCTGTTATACTTCAAAAAGCAATGGATAATGTCTATGACCGATTCCCTTATTATAATGTAACCTTGAAAAAAGGTATATTCTGGAACTATCTCGAGAATAATAATGAGCCGCATTCAATTCATTGCGAAACTCCATCACCCTGTGAAAATATAAATGCGGCTTACTACAACGGCTACCTTTATAAGATCCTTTACTTTAAAAACAAGATTTCAACCGAATTTTCCCATGTTATGACTGACGGGCATGGTGGGCTGGAGTACACAAAGACACTTGTTATGGAATACCTTCGCTTATGCGGTTATATTATAGAAAATGATGGGTCTGTTATAGAACCTGACAGCGAAATTGATCCGATGGAAGTATCGGACGACCACAAGAGATATGCTTCGTCCCCGGATTATCCCGAACCTGATAAAAACGAGAAAAACCTATTCGGTGATATTAAAGCATACCAGACCAAGAGCCGCCATCTTCCTCTTGGGACATTTAATGTAATTACAGGTATATTAAAAATATCTGATATTAAAAAGATTTCCAAATACTACGGTGTAACAATAACAGAATTTATTGTAGCTGTTTATATGGAAGTTTTGATTGAAATCCAGAAAGAACAGGTTAAAAAGTCAAAGAATTACCAGAGCGTTGCAATACAGGTGCCTGTAAATATGCGGAATATGTTGGAATCATGCAGCATGAGGAATTTTTCTCTTTTTGTTACACCAACTGTCAATCCTCCTGACTTTCCTGATTTTGATGGATTACTATTATTTATTAAAGACTTCGTCAGGAACAATACTGATATTGATAAAATGATGCAGTTATTGAGGTATAACGTATCGCTGGGTGAGAGCAATATCGTCAGGCACGTTCCCCTCTTCCTTAAATTACCCATAACAAAATACATCATAAGCACAAGGGGTTCGGCTCAGCATTCCGGCACATTCTCAAATCTAGGCCTTATTAAGCTTCCACCTTCAATGTCAGAACATATTGAGCAGATAACATGCAACCTAGCCCCTGATCCAAACTCAAAGGCCACATGTGGAGCTATTGGCTATAGCGGCAAGCTATACCTCACATTCGGAAGCACCATCAAGGATACTGTAATAGAACGAAAATTTTTCAGGCGATTGCGTAAATTCGGGATGCCGATAACCATACAGAGCAACTGCTGAAAGGAGATAAAATGTCATATTGCGTTGAATGCGGCGTTGAACTCGCCGATTACCATAAAAAATGCCCATTGTGCGCGACTCCCGTGCATAACCCAAATAGAAGCTTTGATTTCTCAAAGAATGACTATCCTATATTTAAAAAACACTACTCAACGGCTAACAGGCGTAAGGTTGCCCGACGGCTGACAGGTTTTATATTGTCAATGTGTTTCCTGATGGCAGGTTTGATTCCCATGATTATTGACCTTCATGCTAATTCAACAATTACCTGGGCGGTTTATCCGCTAATGTCAGTTGTACTGCTGTGGATTTCCGTCGCACTGCCTTTTTTCAAGAAAAGACCGACATTTTTCAGAGAATTCACCATATCATGGTCGGGAATTGCTATTTTCTGTATTCTAATAAACCTGGTTACATTGGGAAATGTCATCTGGGCTAAATATGTTGTTTCATCAATGGCATTGGTGTGGGTGCTGATGGCAGGAATATTCATAAAAAGACATATCCGGAGATTTGTCCCTGTGTTGCTTGTTTATATATTGACAGCTGTCGGGTTCTTCATGTTGATAGCCTCATGGATAGCAGACACCTCAGTAATATTGTCGCTTGTACTTCCTCTGGAAGTAATACTTGTAATTGTGTTCTTTGTTTCATTTTTCTTAATCAGGTCGAACCTGCATGGTGCAATAAACTATGTAATACTTTTCCTCGTTGACATATTGATAATCTGCGTCGGATTCGACTTAACAATATCAAGGTTTATCCTGGGCAACTATGCTTTCACCTGGTCGTTTATCGTAGCGCTGGCAATAGTGCCGCTTATTATAACGGCGATAATCATTCATAATAGGCTTAAAGTACACAGAGTTCTTTCAAAAAAACTGCACAGGTAAATGATTTAATTTCATTTAAAACTATCATTAAAATAGTCCTTAATCCTGAGGATTTTACTCATCCCTCCACGGCATACTCATATATATAGCTCTCAAATCCACCTAATTTTATTCAGGTTAACACCATACCTGGCTGCAGCTTCTTTTAGTATATTGTCGCTTTATAGTTCTATAATTTTTTTCCATATACCACTCACTAATCAAAGCTTTATTGATTTTAATTTATTAACATAATAAATATAGTTCTCCAGTGAAACTTCAGGTGAAACCATATCATCAAGTGCCGGTATGAAACCTCCGTCCTCAATAAGAGGCATAAGCTTATCAATTTCCTCATCAATCGCTTCGGGTCCCTTGGTAAGACACCTCCAGGGAATACCGCCATTCATTTTCAGCTCTTTGCCATACTTTTCCCTTAAAACAAAAGGATCCATATTGGGCGAACATCTTTCTACAGGCCATAAACAATTTATTCCGTGGTCCATAAGCATTGGAATCATCACATCAATATCACCGGCTGTCCATAAGCATATGTTTCTAATCTGATGCCGTTTAACTTCTGCAATAAGTGTATCTTGATAAGGCAGCCAAAACTCTTTGTAAACTGCAGGAGGCATATGCGGGGCATTATTATATGCAAGGTCCTCCATCAAAACAAAAATATCAATGTTAACCCTTGATAGATACGGTTTTATCATTCTGAGTGTAAAATCATTCCAAAACGAAAACATTTCATGAATGAGTTCAGGCTGATCATAAAAAGCCAGCATGAACCTCTCCATCCCCATTAAATAGAATCCCAGTCTAAAAAAGTGTGGAAATATCTCTAGCTTTACAGGGTTTCGCGAATCATTTAACCTAGCAGCAATATCATCAATATTAGTCGGTATCCGTATATCCAGGTTTCCCTCATATCTGAATTTTATACGCTTCCAGTCATCGATATTTTTTACCTGATGCTCCAGATATCCATAATACATAGAAGGAGCACTCTTCATCTTTTTAACTTTCGCCCCGTATGTTGTATCCGATTCTATAATACATTCATCGTCTTCATAGAAAACCTGATGTTCAAACATAGGCTTAGGTGACAATGAGACCGGCACCTTGATAAATCTCCCTATTCCCAGCACCTCTTCAAGAGAATCTTCTGTATTCAATCCTTCACGAGCCCATCGCTCAATAGCTGTTTTTTCATATGGTTCAACTGCAAGTACTGGTATACTAGTAGCCGGCTGATAACTCATTATCCGTTTAAAGCATTCTCTGTTATTCATAAAGGCTCCCTATTACAGTGTCTTTCTCACAATATATTTTTTCTCAAGTTCCTTATATAAATCAAATCCGCATTTTTCATATAAAGGGAATGGACCATGATAATTCATGTGGATGTTTTTCTCAATCTTTGCAGGATAAGCCTCTACATAATCATATCCGTCTTCTTGTGCATCACTGCATGCCCGTTCAAGCAATTTAGTTGCAATCCCTTTCCTTCGCATTTCAGGAGCAATTACATAGCAGGTGACAGATTTAATTTTGCTGTCTTTATTATCCTCATCCCACAATTCCGGATGCTTCTCCGGCTCCAGTGATTCATATCCTGACTTGTCATTGGTATTACACCATCCGACAACAACTTCATCGACATAAGCAAGATACCCCTGTAAGACACCTTTTCGTATAAAATCCGAGGCAAGATTACGATTGTGTTCATGAATATCAACTCCGGGTGCCCGCAGACTTTTATCAAATTCATCGTTCCAGTGAAAAAAGACACAGTAGCAGGCCGACCACTCCCTGTTATCGGTAAAAGCCCTGTTGTCGAAAAAATCAATATAGTCTTCAATCAGATCCGTATTTAATTTCTTAATTTGCACTTCCATAATAACCTCCTCTATATATCCCACCTGTACCTGCACTTAACTTTTTTACCCATTTGATACATTTCAGTCCATTCAGGCATATCAACAATCTCCAACAATTCCGATCCTATATAATCACATGTTTTTCTCGATGCTGAATTTTCCGGATCACACGTTATTATAAGATGATCATGACCATGCTTCCGTGCTAAATCCTTAAGAAGCATACAGGCTTTTGCAGCAAAATAATTCCCTCTGAATTCTTCAAAAACACCATAGCCAATATTTCCGCCGTAGTGTATATTTCTGTTATACCCTACCCTAAAACTTATTATTCCTGCTTTGGTACTGGTCCCATGAGGGCAAATATCAAAAACATAACATGGAAGATATTCTTTTTCAGGAACAGCTTCACGGGTTTCTGATAAAATTAGATCAATCTCTTTTCCTTCAATATTATTAATGTTAAGAAACTTAAACATTCTTCACCTCAAAGCTTCATATAGTATGTAAGTCGCTTAAGTTTTTTATTAAAACCTGCTTTCTCATAGGCTTTTTGCGCCGGAATATATGCATCCTCATCCATGGTGGCTACTGTAGCTGCAGTCATGCCTTCCATCCTGAAAACCCCCAGGATAAAATCATACATCATTGAACCAAGTCCCTTGCCCTGGTAATCAGGATCAACTGCATTATTGCAGATAGTACCCACTTTTCTTTTAAAATCAATATCACAGGTTATAAATCCTGCGATTTTTCCCTCAAAAAGGACTATATAAGCATGTTTTTCGAGATTCCCTTTGAAGTATGGCTCCATGGAGTCAGCTTTGGCTTGCTCCCAGCCCGGAAAAATATTCTTAAATAAACCTTCGCCAAGGATTCCCCTATACTCATCATAACCTTTTTGCCATGCCCGGACGGCAATCCCGGCGCAAACCGGGAATACTTCCATATCCGCCGGAATGATATTCATCTCTTTCATGACTTACCTCCGATAACCTTGTCCGCTTCCATAAGGATTTCGTTTATTTCCCTAATCTGCCAATCATTCATCGGGCATCTGTTCGGTGAATTATTAATAAGGTCTATTGCCTTAGTCCTGGCTTTATCAATCATTGTGTGAGGATCGCTTAGGTAGGATGCAGATGTCCGTCTGTCTATGAGTTTAGGGAACCAGACGGATTTTTTATAATACTCATATGTATGTTCGGTTGACAGATAGTCCGCGCCCCGCGGGGCGGTTTTTCTGATGGTTTCCATTCCAATTGCTTCATCTGATATATCGATTTCATTTAGCATTTGTTGTACATAGTCACGGATTTCAATATCAAGCACCATTTGCACGGGACTTGCAGTATCAGACTGCGATAGGACACCGCCTGCACCGAAGAATCTGTCTCCGCACATGACTGCAGTAGTGAAATCAATGCTTTTTTCTATCACGGACTGTACCCCGACCGTCGCCGCAGTGGTTGTCGGTGGAATCCCGGTCCTTGCCGGGGAGCCGAACATGTAGTAACCCATATCCCTTCCCAGCATCCTGTGGATATTACTCTCAGGTCCCGGCTGGCAATGAATATTGGCCGTAAAGTCAAATGTATTTGTTGACGATACATATCCGCAGACATAGTCATCCATTGCAAGGGAAATCACATTAGCGCCTATTACTTCCGCAACCTGTTGGACCAATGCGCCAACAGGTGTTACCGGACTGCTTGCACCGCTGACAGGCATGATTGTTATCTGTACTTTATGCCCAAGCAATTCCCTGCTTATCATCGTTCCTTCAATTGTCTCCCTGCAGATACTGAACGGAGAATTAATCCAAAGCTTATGATAGCAAACCTCCTGACCTACTTCCGCGGCCTTTTTAGCATCACCGAGGACCGTTGTAAGGATTCTGTGCATGTACGGAACCGCTTCTGCTGAAAATGGAGATACTCTCCATGGTTTTCCACTGTTCATTGCTATAGTTGCAAATGCATGAATATCGGAAGTCTTTACATTAACATCCTGCGGAAGAACACCAGGATGTGTTCTTCCCACCCCCATTTCATCCAGCATCCTGTGGTATGCGGCGAGGTCTTCCCTGGTTGCAGGCCTTAATGAATTATCCTCAGGCACATTCCAATAGGTCGCCTGTCCTGACATGTACCAATCAATTTTACCTGAAACATGGTGTGGTTTTTTTATCTCTTCTGCTCTGAATGCCCTTATTCTGTCGATGGAGTAATCAATCACATTTTGCGGAATACTCATATGCCCATTGCTTATTACGCAACCGAAATCAGCCATGATCTGGTTGAATTCTTCTGTTCCGTCCAGCTTAAAGCCTATTTCGCTTATAAGTTTCAGCCCAAGGTTGAAAAACTTATCAGCATCTTGTTCTGTCAGAATCAACTGCCTTTGCGTTGTCAGATGCCTTGTAAAATCACTCATTTTCAAAACCTCCGATTTTATTAATTGAATCTATTTCCCTTTTTAAATACTCCCAAAGCTGCTTTGAACCCCCGGCAACTTTCTTATTAATTTCAATAACTTTTGAATATGGTATTCCATTCCTGTTCCAGTCTGCTCCTCTTCGGTAAAGATTCTGAAGAAGGGGTTCCATGCGGTCCAGGGCCATTGCATAACGAGCTTCCGGGGTTTTTCTGTCCTCGAATTCTCTCCAAAGCTCAAAATATTCATCACCCTGACCATCGGGCAGCAGACCGAATATCCTTCTTGCAGCTTTTTCTTCAGCTTCTACATCCACCTGAGTCTTGCTATAGACAATGATATCTCCGGTATCGATTTCTACCAGGTCGTGGATAAGCATCATTTTAATGACTTTCAGGGTATCTATTTCAACGTCAGCATATTCTTGTAGAATCAAAGCCATCATGCAGATATGCCAGGAATGCTCAGCATCATTTTCATACTTATCAGCATGAAATAAGCGTGTCTTCCTGACAATGCTTTTTACCTTGTCAATTTCATAAATAAATTGAAGTTGTTTTTCCAGCCTGTCCATAATTCACCCCCGAACAAGCGGTCTGACAGGCTACACTGTCTTCTTTTTCCAGAATCCATGGAAGTATCCGATCAAACCGAATGTACATATTATTATATTACTGAATATGATGGCGAACCAAACAGATTTTTCTGCAAGCCCGGTAAAATTTTTCATCAGGAGAATCATCGGTATCCGAAGAACCCAAAGCCGGCCGATCATCATGACTGAGGAGAATTTCGTATGCCCGGTGCCCTGATAAACGCCTATAAGGCTCTGGAAAATTCCCATCAGCGGGAGAGACAGGGTAATCATATACAGGAAGAATGTTCCCTGTTCAATTACCACGACGTTGTCAGTGAAGATACTTATTATTCCCTTTGCGAAAATAGCCATGACTACCCCGCCGACAAGTGAAAACAACATCGAGTATATAATGCTCCATTTGAATCCTGATTTAACCCTGTCAATTTTATCTGCACCCAGGTTTTGCCCCGCAACCGTAGTGAGTGCCCACCCGATTCCCATTAGCGGCATCAGTATTACGCCGTTGACCCTGCTGCCTATTACAAAAGCCGTGAGGGTATTTTCACCGAAGGATTTTACCAAGACCGTCATAATGGTAAAGCCTATGGCAGCTGTTGCCTGCCCGAATGAAGCCGGCAGCCCAATGCTGAGAATCTTCTTAATCGTTTCCTTATGGAAGATTAAATCCTTCCATGCGATTTTTATACCAAGTTTTCCAAATGCTACTAAAAAGATTACAGCGATTGCGATTAAGCTTCGCGAAAATGTAGTTGCTATTGCAGCTCCTGCCACACCCCAACCGAATCCCCAGTCGAAAATGCATATCGGATCAAGGATTATGTTGATTACAACCGATACTGCACTGATAATCATTGGAGTAACCATGTCGCCCCTGGCATTTTTTATAGAATTGAATGCAAAATACAGGTACGAGAAAGGCATCCCCAGCATAATTATTCTCATATATGTCAGTGAATAAGTGTATAATTCCCCATCCGCACCCATTAATTTTAATATGACCGGGGCCAGAAAATAGAACAGAAGGCTGAAACCAAGTCCGATTACTGACATGAATGAGAATAGCTGTCCCTCTGCCTGCCGTGCTTTTTCCTCGTCATGGGCACCCACATATTGGGAAATCATGGACCTTCCTGCAACCGATAACCCCAGTCCAAGCGATATTACCAGAAAAACCAGGTTCCATACAAAACCTGTAGCAGCTACTTCTGTATCACCCAGTCCGCTGACGAAATAAGTGTCGGTTATGTTGTAAACTGTCTGTATAAGATTATTCAACATTATAGGCAACGCAAGTTTTATGAGAACTCTCCTCATGTCGCCGTTGAGAATTAAATCCCTCTTTTTTTCATCCATTAAATTGGTATATCCCCTATTCTGATTTCACCAAATACCCCCACGAATAATTTGGTTGTTTTTATTATTTTGAATTCTTATAATGGTTTATCAGGCACCCGTCGAGGATTATGCTGCGTTCGCCGTCAGTCATACCCGGCAGTTTCAGTTCAAGTGTTCCATCCCTGCCGATAATGTGAGCTTCTATGGTTTTAGCTCCGGATTCAACCGCTTCCCTGATGCCTCTTATATATATGTAGTCGCCGGTCTTCAAACCAGGATTCTCATCAATTGTAAATGGCAGCATCCCCCAGTTCACAAGATTGCTCCTATAACGTTTGGTTGCGTAGTCCAATGCGATATTCGCTTGTCCTCCCAGAACCTTCTGACATGATGCAGCCTGTTCCCGTGCCGAACCGTCTCCTGGTTTGTTTGCATAAACAAAACTGCCCACTTTTGTATTTTCCAGACCTACTCCCATGAACTCTTTTAATTCCCCCGATTTTCTTTTTTCATCGAGTTCGGCCGTCTCCTTGGCTCTTCCCACATATCCGGGATCCTTGCGGCTAAGTGTAAACTCAGCGAGTCTGATGGGATTTGACCTATAGGATGACGTTTCTCCTGAAGGAATCAATTCATCCGTGGTAGTTATGGCATCATTTATAACTGAAGCCGCCATGAGGAGCATATTGTCCTGCAGAGGGTCCATTTCAGGCCAGTCCTTTATATTCGGACCAAATTTCAATTCGGTTTCAGTTTTTCCAGGGTACCCGTAATAAACCCTATTATTATATATATCTCCGTTGAAGGTATATTCAGGTTGCTTTTCAGCATAGTCAATTTCAGTTGCTGGTGTCAGCTTC
>Ga0233412_10000587_pt1 | contig 20681 bp, 39 predicted proteins | sample Na_anoxic_4_MG_FD_180667 | JGI IMG/M metagenome (GOLD analysis project Ga0233412, IMG submission 180667) | Seawater microbial communities from Saanich Inlet, British Columbia, Canada - Na_anoxic_4_MG | ecosystem: Environmental > Aquatic > Marine > Inlet | place: Canada: British Columbia...
CGTGCCATAAACAAAAACCACAACCTATTTTGTTTTTTGGATATAACATTTTATGTTTTTTACATAATTTCATTAATATCTATCTCTTTCACTTTGACACCAACATTTTATTTTACAATGTTTGTTCTAATGTTAATCCTACTAATTCCATTTATTCTAAATGTTTTTTTTCTAATTCTTTTATACAAGTACAAAAACCACATTTACATTTATCTTTTATATGTGGTAATGGTTTATAATGTAACCATTCTTTAATATCATCAAACACTTCTTTCTTATTTTCTTTAATTAATGAAGTTATAAATAAAGTAATTTCTTGTTGCTGTCTACCTGTCATATTTGTTAAAATATCAATATATTCTTTAGTTTTTTTTATCATATTTAATCACATTTTTTAAAGTTCTTTCATTAGGTAACCATTCTTCTATAAGTTCTATTAATTTAGGTTTAACCCTTGCAGAAACTAATAAAAAAGGGAAATAATCCCTAATTCAACTTATTGACTTTTATATTTTTTCCTTTATATTCTATTTTTGCAGTAAGATAAGCATTGTCTCCTGTTGTTGCTTTAATTACTCTATCAATTTTCATTCCTTTTTTGTTTGTGTATTTTACTTTATATCTATTTGTTTTTGTGCTTACTCTCATTTTGGTATATACCTCGTTTCGTTTAAGTCTTAGCTAAGACTATAATTATCTATGATTTACGCATATTTAAATTATTCTCTTTCTGAAACTCTTGACATTCACATTTTGTTTTTAATTCCTTATCAACTAAACCACACATCCATCTATTACAATCTTTACATAATGTCATATTAAAACCTCTTGTCTTGTTTTAAAAGCACAATTAAAAACATATAATGCTTCTTCACTTTCAACACAATTTCTTAATATTTTCTTTTTATCTACATCTGTTTTATATTTTGAAATATCAAAACCTTTTCTTTTACTTAATTCTTCAATCTTAGCATTATGTTTTCTATCCATTGAATTATTTAATTTTGGTATTGGAAAATTACTCCAGTAATAATGATTACCCATTTCATAAGGTCTTATTAATGGTGTATAATATGTTTTAACATTTTCTACTGCCCATTTTCCTTTAAAATGATGTTTTAAAAATATAATTGTCTGCCATAAAGTCATATCTGGAAGTATTGGTTTATTTTGCCCTCTACCAACTGCACTATATAATCTAATCTTACTATGGCTTGGACATGGTGGACTTGCCCAAATAAAATCAAATTCTTCAAAATGTTCTAATAAATAATTTACTGCATCACCAACTATTACTTTATCTTTAGGGAAAAAGTCTTGATATATTGCTGCAATACTTGGGTTAATCTCAATAGCAGTAACATCCACATCTTTCCAGAGTTTTCTATTTCCACCTATTCCAGCATATAAATTTAATACTTTTAGTTTTTTTTCCATTTTTTGAAAACCCCACACTTTAGTGTGATTTATTTTGGGAAGGTGTTATTTAACCACCTTTCTGAAACTGACGAGTTCTATACTTCCAATCATATTCATCCCATCCCATTAATTTCATAATATCTTCTTTTGCTGATTCATCTATAGTTATCTTTGTTTCTTGTAATTCTTTTGTTAATAACATATATTTTTTAGTAGGTTTAGTCATTTTTCTTTCTCCGTAGGTATTTGAAACTCCTCTAACTCTTTAATTAAATTATCTAATGTATCTATTTTTAATAAACTAATTAATTCATTAATTAAAGCACTTTTTGTATAATCATTTTTATTAAAATAGTGTTCTTTGTATAATTCTAAATATTTTAATAATTTAGTTTTCTTCATTTTCTTAGTATGTTTAATCCTCCGTAGGTTTCTGAAACTAAGGATATTTTATTTTAAAATAAATAACATTCCCTGTATTATTTGCATACGTTAACGAACCCAAAGTACAAGCATATTTAGTTTGTTTTAGTTCAAAAACTTTTGTTTCACCATCTCGTATAAATATTGAATCTTCCATTTCTCTTGTTGATATTCTTATATTTACCATAATTTCTCACTCTCCACTATTCCGTTTAGGTTTGTTCGGTAACATTATTTTATTTTTTTAGCTAGTTCTTCGCTTTTCTTTCTACTTAAATGTAGGTAAGGCTGTACGCTATCAGTTCTTTTACTACCTTTTAAAAACTGTATATCTTGCGGGGTTAATCCAGCGTTAGCTAATTGGCTAAATCTATTATGCCTTAGAAAGTACGGGGTAATACTACCTTTACGTATTCCTTTAAACCACTTCATAACATAATAACGCAGCTTACCGCTTACGTCGATATATTCTTTTAACTGTTCTCTAACAAGATAAGTTTTTTTATTCTTGCAGCGATAGTTATAAAATAATAGTTTACCTCTAAAATTACGCTGGGCGAAGTCGTATAATTCCCTAACTAATTTTAATCTAGAAGCTAAAGAGATAGTACGAGGTACGCCACGTTTAGCAGTAGGTAAGTCTACTTTAATGTAAGACCCTTCTTTATAGACGTTTTCAGCTCGAAGCTGTAAAACTTCTATAGGTCTAGCCCCAGTATAATATAGACAAATAAGTAAAGCCCTACCTTCTTTAATATGTCTACCGTAGATACCGTTAACATTTTTTAAAGCTAGCTCTAATTCTTCTTGCGTTAAAATTTCAATCATACCTTTAGTATAAAATTTAATGTAGTTTTCGTTAGTTATCTTCGGCATTTTGTTTTACACCTTCTTAAATTCTTTTATATTTAATATTCGCTGGTAATCGTTAAACCCGTCTTTATATATAATACCCTTTTCATAAAAATTAGTTAACTGCGTAATGTAAACTTCTTGCGTTTTATCAGTTTTAGTATATACTATTTTAATTAATTGTACTTCGTACTTTCTTAATTCTTCTAGTACGCTAGCAGATATACCAAAGCCGTTATATTTTCTAAACCAATGGTTTTTATTTCTATGTGAAATATAAACACGGTCTTTTCTTATCAGACCAATTAAAGACCCGTTTTTAAATATTGGTTTACTTTCTTTTAATCTTACCATTTTTAACTATAATCAATACCTACTTCAAAACAATCAACGCAAACGTCTATATCGTTTAAACTTTTTCTTTCGTGGGCTTTTAGTTTACAGCCGCATAATTCGCAATAATACTCCATTTTTACACCCTTTGTTTATGGGGGCAATATTCCCTTATAGTTAAATGATTTTTTACTAATTCTTGCAGCCCCCTTAAATTAGTTTCGAGTACTTTAACTTTGTCTTCTAGTTCTTGTATAGACATTTTAAAGCCCCGCTAAACAAGAAGAACAAAATTTAGCTATATAATCGTCTGTAGTACATTCTTCGTTACAATCACTACATTTAAATTTTCTTTCTGTCTTTTCGTCTGCTGTCCACATAATAGCGGCACATTCGAATAAATGCGATTCGTCGCAACCGTGACAACAGAACTTTTTACATACCCTACAGATAGTACCTTCTATAGATTTGTCTTTACATTCTACACATATTTTATATTTCATACCCTACACCCCGATACTAGCAATAACCTTTTTAAGCCTTTTAATATCTTCTTTAAAAGATTCGTTAGCGATAAAGCTTACTTGTTCGTCGTTAGCTTTAATAAGCATTTCTTTAAACCTTTTCATATCTCTACTATTTAATCCGTTATTCATTTTTGTACCTTTACGTTTAAATCTGTTAAAACTAAACCGCCTAGTTCTGTAGACATTTCAAAATTAAAACCGTTTTCAATTAATATATCTAGTACCGCTTGATTACTATTTAATATAACTACTTCTTTATGTATTACCATATTATCATTATTACTACTACCTATTTTTAAAGTAACTGCTGCTGTATTTCTTTGTACTCGTGCTATAATTTCTAATGCTTTTATTACGTTTTTATATTCCATTTTAATAAACCTCTAAATTATTTAATACAGTTTTTCTAACTGGTTTAAATCCGTACCATACATTAAAGTTTTTCATCATTTTTTTTATGTTCATTTACTACCACCTTTTAATTTATATTATTTGTTTTTGATATAAAATAGTAAGTAGAACTAGTATATAAATGTTACGGAAAATGTATATTTTCCGTATTAAAGCATAAGAAAGCTTGTTTTTTGATACTATATATAATATTAATATATATAAGCAACGTTTACTTTTACTACGAATATAAAAACAAGTGTGACATTTTTGTCACAAACATTTATATACTAATTATTCTAATTAATTTTTATGGGGTATTGGTACGACTTCGCCGTTAAGTATGATAGCAGTAAAGACACAGCAGAAGACATAACAAAGAAAGTATTACATAGTATAATATTAAGAAGACTACAGTATAAGAAGCCAGCAGTTATATTTATTGGTGGTAAGAGTGGCGAAGGTAAGACACATACAGCAGTTAAACTACAACAGTTATTATTAGAGATTAAAGGCTTAGCGATACGAGATTACCTAGAAGACATAAACGTATTTACGCCTTTACAATATCCCAAAAAACTTAACAATCTCTTATATGATAAACGATTAAAAAAAGTTCCTATTATATGTACTCACGAAGCGAGAACAATAATTAAAGCTAGTAACTGGCGGGATTTCTTAGTAACTTCTATAGCAGACGTTAACGCTATGTCTAGGGCTATTAAACGATTATGTATTATGATTATAAGCCAAAACCTAAAAGATATAGCAAGAGAGATTAGACTAACTATTAATTACTATTGTACTGTAAGTAGACCTATAGGACATAAGGCACGGTTATATATACATACAATGTACGAAGACGATAGAGATTTAGACAACCCTAAAATACGTAAGCGAAGGTTAACAGGGTATTTAGTAAGCCCTACGGGTAAATATAAAAAATGGACACCACAATATTTAGAAGTTTCAAGATTAGACAAAGACATAGCTAAAGCTTTAGATAAAGCCGACGTAGATAGTAAAAGCGCAATATTAAGAAATAAATTAAATAAGTTAATGGAAGCTATGAAAAAAGACGTAGGAGTAGAAGGCAATAAATTAAATGCTATGTTAACTTGGTATATGAATAACAGCGACAATTTATTAACACTAGGTAAAGTATATAAGGGTAAAATTAGATTATCTAACGATTTTAAAGAAATGCACACTTTAAGCGATAAAGAGCTAGTTAAGTTTCAAGATATGATTAATAACGCTATGCAAGAAAGAAACGAAAAGGAAGGGGTTAAAAATGGATAAACAAAAAGAAGCTTACGACAAATACGAAAAAGAACTAAACGACATAGGGGATTTAATAGGAACTGATATAAATATAAATCCAGCGTTTTATATACATAATGCAATCTTAAAAGCGCAGCAAGCATTAAGCGACCCCGATATAAAGACGGCGATATTTAAATTTAGATTTTATACAGAAAATATAGAAATCTTGGCTAAAGCTGCGGAAATGATACCCGAAGATTATAAAAAGAATATAGAAGCTTTTAAGAAGAAAAAAGAGTATAACGACGAAGATAATTTAGTAAGAAATTTTAAACTTTCTAATTATAAAATGCAGCTATTATTAGGTAACGTATTTACAAATAAAGTAACTACTACACCTATGAAAGCGTAAAAACTGGCGACTTATAGAAACATATAAATATAGTATTATATAGTTTTGTTACTATGGCTGATAACTTTACCCCTGTTAGAAATTATACACCAGCACCTAAAAATTTTTCTAGTATTGACGACGCCCCAAGTTCTACAAGCGCAAGAGATAAAGAAGTAGCTAGACGTAAATCAGAATTAGCAGCAAATAAAAGAAGAATAACAGCAAGAAGAAAAAGAAGTAGTGGGGGTAGTTCTAGCGGTACTAGTTCAGCATTTACACCAGCACCCGAAGAACAACTATTTACACCAGTACAAGCACCTACAGTAACTAAAGTAGTAGAAGTAAGCGGAAAAGGTAGAGTTTCAACAAGTAGCACAATACCACAAAGCCAAAGAATAACAACTTTTAAAGATAAAGAAGGCGCAGTAGTAGGGATAGAAGACCCAGTAACACAACAAAGTAGCGCAATATCAAGAACAAGCGAAAGTAATTTAAGATTAGCAGAACAACAAAGATTTAACGCTATGCCGCCACCAGTAGTAAAAAAAGAAACTACACCAGCTAAAAGAGGATTTACTACAGCTGGAGTATTCGGCGCAGCGCCTACAACTACAACAAATAGATTAGACGCACAAACTAAAGCAGATATTGCAGCGAGTAATAAACGAACTAGACAATTAAACAACCCAATTTTAAGACCTTTTATAGTAGCTGGCGAAGCTTTTAAACAATCTTTTACTTTTGGTAGAGATAAAGATATACCCGACGTAGACAGCGCTATAGGTTTATCTGCGGGAGTACAAAGAGGGGGCGACGATATACCAAAAATGTTAGGGGGGTTTACTGGTTTATATGCAAATGCAGCAGTAAGCGCTACTACAGCAGTAGCGGGGGTAAATGTAGGTCAAGCAGTAACAGGCGCAGTACAACCTTTATTTACAAGTGGTAGTATGTTAGCTAATACTGGTTTAAATCTAATAGGCGGTACAGCGGTAGGGCTTACGAGTTTTGAATTAACTAAACAAACTAGTAAAATAAAAGAAAAAATAGTAAAACCTTCTAGAGATTTAAAATTAACAAAAGCAGAAAAAGAAGTATTTAACGTAGCAAGAGAAGAAGAACAAAATAATTTAAATTTTGTTGGTCGTATAGGTTTTGGTATGGGGGTAGCTGGCGAAGAACGAACATTTTTAACAGCAGCAGAAAAAGAACTAAACCGTCGAAATGTACCTATTCAACAACAAAGAAGAATTTTAGAAAAGTTAGAGATAGAAAGAGAAGCAACACAAAGCGGCGTATTAGTAGGTACTTTAGCTACTGGTGCGTTTAGTGAATTTACAGGACAAACACAAGTAACAGACGCTTTTAATAAAGGGGCTAAAAAATCATTTGGTACTTTTTTTACAGCTATTGCCCCCGCTGGTGCTGGCGAAGGTTTCAGCCAAGTTTTATTAAGTCAAAAATCAGTAGGCGACACTAGAAACTTTTTTACAGGAAAAAAAGAACGTTTCGGTCTAGATTATTTACCTATACAACCTAGTAAAAAACAATTAGAAGACCCAGCATTTAGAAAAGGTTATTTAGATATAAGAGAAAAAACTAAATTTAGTACTACACCATTTCAAGAAAGTTTAGGGGGTGCTGCTGGCGGTTTTGTAGTTAGTGGAGTTTTAGGCGGCGGAATAGGTAGCGCAGCGGTTAAAGGTAAAAAAGGCAAAAGTAACTTTTTAAGATTTATTGGTAATGTAGCCGACCCTTCCGAACTACCTAGCGACTTTTTAGCAAGCGGTGCTACAGCTGTAGGGCGTACACGTGTACCAGTAGTTAGCTTTACACCTACTTTAACTACAGTACCTACAAATACACAAACAAAAACTAATATTAATAATGTAGTAGGAGTACAAACAGAAAGCCCTACAAATATAAATAATATTATTGGTACACAAACAAGAGTACCTACTTTACAAGTAACCCCGACAAACACTTTAACAAAAACCCCTACAAATATTTTAACAGATACACCAGTACCAGTAGACCCTATTACTGACGTACCAGTAGACCCTATAGTAGACGTACCAGTAGACCCTATAGTAGACGTACCAGTAGACCCTATAGTAGACGTACCAGTAGACCCATTTGTAAACGTACCCGTAGCAGTACCTATTAATAGATTAGGTAAAGCTTTACCACCTATACCACCTAGTTTTAGTTTAGGGGGTGGTGGTTTCGCTAGAGCTGGTAAAGGAAGAAATACTAAATTTTTAAACGAACTAACGGCAAGTACAACAATATTTAAAGGATTAGTAGGCATTAATAACACTCGAAAAACCACTCGAAAAGCTAGTAAAAAAACTTCAAAAGCTAAACGGAAAAGTACCCGCAGACAACCACAAAGTAAAAGGCGGGGAAATTCTTTTAATAAAATAAATAAAAGGTTATTTGGTTAAAATGAAAATGAAAAAGAAAGGTCAAGCTGTACTATATGTATTTTGGTTTATAGCAGCAATAATAATTATAACTATAGCCGCAGTACTTGCGCCTATGGGAGTTTTATTTAATACTAAAATGTTAACAGCTGGCGAAGATATTTTAAATAAAGCCCAAAGCGATATAGACGGCATACAAGACGCAGACGTACAAGCTAGCGTAAACGCTACAGTAGCAGCAGCTAAAAGCGCAGCAGCAACTAATATAAATGTTAATGCTAATATGTTTCAATATTCGTGGGTACTAATATTAATCATTACAGGAATTATAGTATTTTTACAAGCTCGGCAATTAATAGAAGTGGGGGCGGGGGGATTTATATAAAATGAAAGGTTATAATAAATGTTATAAAGGTAATAAAGCCAAAAAACAAAAAAAGTTTTTATTTGGAAAATAAGAAAAAGGTATAGGTTAACTTGCCCTTTTCCTTATCTTTTTCTTATTAGGGGCTAGTTTTTCATCATTCTAGACCCCTACCCCTTTATTTCCTATGGAACTTGTATATTTAATTATATGAGTTATCTTTTTTTATGAGGTGTGACATTTTTGTCACAAACATTTATATAGTTAATTAATTCTAAAAATTCTTATGAAAGATAGGGGGGGTTTACATAGGGGGTTTACACTACCTACTATTTCTAGCAATCAAAAAAAGATTTTAGATTATATATTATTAAATAAGTATTCTATTAAACGTATTGCACGTATAGAGGACAAAAGCCGCCAAGCAATCTATAAAACTGTTAACAAATTAATTAAAAAAGGCTTCTTAATTAGGGGGTTGAATAACGAACTAAAAAATAGGGGGGTTGACAAAACGGGGGGGGGTTTACAAACCACAAAAGAACTAAGATTACATAACGTACAAATTAATATAAATATTATAAAAACTTCAAAGAAATATCTAAACATTTACAAAAAAAGTAATAAAATGTCTTTTAGTAATTGTACTTTAATGTTATATGAAGATAAAATAATAGTTTATACTAAAGAAGGTTTAAGCTTTTGGGGAGATACAAGCGACGAAGCATATAAACAAGCTATACGATTTTTTGAAACTTTATATTTAAAAATTGAGAACAGATTATATATAATTATAGATAAAGACCAATATATAAATAAAAAGTGGGTGCGTCAACATATAGCAAAGACAAACGACGAAGCAGCAAAGAAAAGTAACGAAGCAAAAGACCCAATAGTTATTTTAGATAAAGACGACGGCAAACAAGCAATAATAACAGATAACAGCTTTAATTTAAACGAACTTGAAGCAATACACCCCAAAAACGCTAAGTTACATATTGATAGGTATAAAAACCATATAGACGATATAATAAATAACAATCCTTTAAACAATTCACAAATAACCAGCCGTATAAATGATTTAATAGAACTTGCAGCAATAGAAAGAGATAATAATAAAGAAATAAACCAAACATTAAAGCAGTTAATAGAATTAATACTTAAAAAATAAATATACACGAGGGCAAAAAATGAAAATAAAACCTATAGATATAAATAACGTAAGCTATGCAAATTATAGAGAGTGGTTAACAAGTTTAGCAGAAATAAAGAAACGTTTAGAAGATAGACAAAATAAACGGCTACAAGTAAGCCAAACAATAAGAAAACAAAGGGAAATATTAAAAACCCTCTATAAAGAAGAAAACAAACTCGTACAAGAGATAGAAACCTTTAAAGAAAACTTAATTGAAGTTATCCCAAACAAGTTTTAAAACTGGCGACTTATAGAAATATATAAATATAGTATTGTATAGTTTTGTTACTATGGTTAAGAAAATCTTTATTTTATTTATTCTTTTTATTCTTTTTATTACAGCTGTAAACGGCGAAGTTTTATTATATGAAGATTTCGAAAGTTATACAGATAATAATTTTCCGTCTAGTAATTGGTCACATACTGGCGACGCTTCTAGTACTTCGTGGTATGTTGAAGAAACAGGCGCTTTAAATGGTACTAAGTCTTTATATATGAATCCCCAAAGCGATAAAAATACTTGGGAATTTCTTTACCACGATAAAACAGATTTACCTAATAGTTATTGTTTTTACGTAAACGCTAAAGTACTAGGCGCAAAAACTGGGGCGGGTTTTTTAGGTAGAAACCCTACAGGCGACGACGGATATAGTTTAATAGTACAGGGCGAAACTACAGGAACAGACGACGCAAGAGCTCACGAATGGAGTAGTGGTAGTATATCAGACGCTAAAGGCGATTATAATTTAGACGGTATAGATATGAATAACGGCGACTTAACAGTATTAGAAGGCTGTTTTGACGGTACAACATATAGTTTTAATGTTACTACTGGCGGTAATTTTGATAGTGATAGTTATACAGATACTACCTATACAAGCGGTAGGGTAGGTTTTGTAGCGTATGTAGATTCAGAAGGTCGTCAAATTATGTTCGATAATCTTTGTATATATAACGGTACAAGTATTAAATCTTATTGTTGGGAAGGCGAACCAGCACCACCAGCACCAGCAACAAGTAATAACAGCGTAGAAAGTGTAACCCACCACGACCAGCAAAGCCCAGTAACTATAAAAAGTACAAGTTATGTAGAAGTTTTTACAGGAAGTTTTAACGCTACAGCAAACGCCCAGTTATACGGGTCTTGGGCAAGTAATATACATTTTTTAAGCGGTAATCCTAGTAGTGTTTCTTGTAGGTTAAATATAGACGGGGTAAGTTATAACGACGTAGTTACTAGAACTAATACGGGTAGCGGAAGTTACGCAAGTATAGCAAGTACTACAACTAATTTTACTTTCGGAACTACTACAACACATAACGCTACTTTTGAGTGTTTAGGTGCAACTAACCAAAATTTCGAAGTTTTAAATACAAATTTTATTATACACCAATTAATAGACAATAGCGGTAACCCAGTACACCATAAATTTATAGAAATTGCAGCAACATTTAACGAAGCTAGTTTAACAGAACTAGGCGAAATATTATTTAATACAACAAATACGAGTATTTCAGAAGGTAAGAAACGTACAGTTATAGCAGAAGTACCAGTTAAATTAAACTATACAAGTACAGGAAATATAACAGGACAAATAGTTATAGGTAATTCAACGGATAACCAAACTTGCGCAGTTATTAAAAGATATGGTACAGCTGGTAGTAAAGGTAGTAGCGGGTCTTATTGTATGTGGGATAACGCACCTACAGAACAAGAAATATTTATAAAGTTCTTAGGTTTTGGTAATGGGGATTTTTCAAGTAATGTAATTATAAAAGAATTTATAACAGATGTAAACGAAACAGGCTATACAGTAGTAAGCGGTCAAGACGTAACAGCTACAGCATATACTAATATAACAACAATTAATTTAAATACAAGTTCAACCCAAGACGCAGTAATTAAGTTTGCAGCGAGTGTAGAAGGGTCTACTTCTCAAAGATTAGATTTTAGAATTATAAATAGTGGAAACGGTACAGAAATGTATAGAACAGTTACCGCCCCAAATCAAGCGGGAGTAGTTTTAATACAAGACGCTTTTAAATTAGTAACTGGTTTACAGCATTTAACAATACAAGCAAAAACAAATACAGGAACTTTAACTATAAACGAAGGGGATTTTTTAACATACTTTGCAATAGATAGCCCATTTATAGCTAAAGAATTTAATGTAAATCTAACTAATAGATTAGACGACACATTATTAACAGATTTTAACGTAGAAGTAAACGGGGTAGTATTTACAGATAGCGGCACGGGTACAGCTACAATAACTACAGGAAACCCTACAGTAGATTTACTTATAACTAAAGCGGGGTATATAAACGAAACCGTAACCGCACACGATACAACTACAAATTTAGCAGCGTTTATAACACAACCAGCAATATATAATATAGATTATAATAATTTTGTTTATGTATCAGAAGATAATTTAAACTATACAAGAAATTTAAGCTATACATTAAACTATACTTGCTACGAAGATACAAGTATATATTTAAGAGTAAACGAACAGTTAAATAAATCTTTAAGCTTAACTTGTGACGGTACATATAATTTAGTAACTAATAGTTACTTACATAATACAGAAAGTTATTTTAATACTAGTTTTCAGTTTAATACAACATATAACGGAACTTTAAATAATTATAATACAAGTTTTAACTTTTTCCAAGCAGATTTATTAAACCCTACAATAACTAATATAAGTTTTGTTTTTAGTGGTGGTTTCGTAAATCCTACAGCTAATTTAACTTATGTATGTTTAGATAATATAGAAAATAATTTAACATATACAAATTATATTAACGCTGGATTACTATTTAACGGAACTCTAACAAATGGTACACTACAACAAAATACTACAGACGAATTAATTAACGGAGTAAATACAGCTAATTTTACTTGTACTGATAACTTCGGTACAACAAGTAATATAACAATAAGAAATATAGAAATAAGAAATTTATTTATAATAGACGAACAAAAAAATCTACCTTTTGACGTACAAAATTTAAGTAGCGTTATAGTTTACTTAGACGACAATAGGACAAGCTACGACTTTAAAGCAAACGCAAAAAATAATATTTCATTTGTAGCAGAAAGCGACGTTAAATTACGTTTTGAGTTAATTTACGGAGATAGTACAATAATATTACGTTATGTAGATATAGGATTATTAACAGAAGACGTTAGAGTATGCGCAAATACAGAAGGCGTAACCCACTACGAACAAATATTAACAAGTTCAACTACAAAACCAGTTATACTAAATAGTGTTTTTGCTAATTGTGTGGTAGCTGCTGATTATACACGTTTTGCTTATCAGAATAGTAAAGTTTTGAAAGCGTACACATATAACAATTTATATTATTTATATACTTTTGAAGGCGACGACATAACACAAGACCAAATATTATTAGCAAGTGTAGACGGGTCTATAGCTACGTTTATTAATTTAGATAGTCTAGAGTTTATAGAAGAAGGATATAGTATAAATACTGTAGGCGATACTTTAGCCGTAGGTAAAAGAAACGCTAACGAAATGGAAATATATTATTATGATGTGTTACAAGATAATACAGCTTTACAGATAACAATAGAAAGAATAGACACTAGCGAAACATTACTTAATACTACTACTTTTGTAGACCCTAACGAAGCGCAAATATTATTTAACTTCGCAACGTTAACCCCAGCTGTAAACGATACAAGTTTATTTAGGGTAACAAGTGTAGCAACAGACGCAAGCGGGGAAACTTCAACAACAATAAAATACTTTAATATTAATGGTACAACAGGAAGTATAAATAGCGGATTAATAGCAATAGTAAGTATAATAGTTTTAGTCTTTGGATTATCTTTTACAGTAGCCCAGCGAACTTTCGCATATTTCGGAATATTTATAATACTAATTAATATAGCATTTTTAAGCTTCGCTACGGCGATATGGTATATAACATTTTTACAAGCAGTAAACGCAATAATTTTAATATTTACCTTCTTAGTTTTGACGGGTAAAAATCAAGTTCAAATAGGTTAAAAAAAATGGTAGAAAGTGGAAGTATGGCGGGATTTAAAGTTACAATAGTCGTAATGCTATTTTATGCAGTAGCTATAACAATGTTAACTTATGGTCTACAGGGTACAGACGCCGTAAATCATATTTTACCGTATCAAGATTTAGCTAACGACGTAGATTTAGAGGGTACAAGTTCACAAATAGAAAGTAGTTTAACGCAGCAAACAGAAGTACCTATAATAGAAGTAGGGGCTTTAGTCTTTTATTCGGGTAATATTTTAGTAGATTTATTATTAAACTTTGCTTATGCAATCCCGCAAATGTTAGGGCTGCTAGTACACGGTTTAACGTCATTATTTAATTTAGATGTTCAAATATACGCTTTAGTTCAAATATTCGCAAGTGTTTTAATAACTTCAATGTATTTTATAGGATTACTACAGTTATTAACTGGGGTAAGGTCGGGGCGTGTAATATGAGTTTTCAAGTTATATGGGAAACAGCAATAGCTAATATAGGTATTAGTCAAGAGTGGACAATAATGTTAATGATAATTTTAGGGGCTTTTATTTTCTTTGCGAAAGATTTTAAAATAGGAATTATAATATTAATGACTACAAGCGCTGGGGCTTTTATATGGTTTTATCAACAAACCGTAAGCGGTAACGCTATGGATTGGACACTACCGTTAAGTATTTTCTTTATATCACTAGTTATATTATCTTTAAGTATATACGCAGTAAATAAAAGTAGCGTAACGGGGGGTTTTACATAATGGAATTATACGAGATACTATTTTTAATAGGTTTCATAGGTACGATATTAATAAGTCTAGTTAAGTTAATAAATATACTAAATGGCTGGTCTGTATATGATGTTAAAGACGGTATTATATGGTACGTAGGTTTTATAATTAGCTGGGGTACAATGTTTATAACAACTATATTATATACAAGCGGTACAGTATTAATATTAATGCAGCTGTTTAAATTTGCTAATTTATTCTTCGGATTAAATACAATATTTACTTTAGTAGAGGTATTTATATCTTATGTAGCAGCTGGACAAAGTACACAAAGAAAAGCTTATAATGCTAAGGAAACGCTAAACTTTAAGGTTTAGCGACTTTGGCGACTTAGCGACATATTTATATATTTAATTTCTACTGTTTTAATTAAAAGAAGTATGATATATTCATACTTACGAGGTTTATAAAATGCAAGAAACAACACAAATGTACGAGAAAAAAGGGCAAATGGGCGGCGCAGTAGGTGCAATTATCCAGCTAATTACTGGGGTAGGAGTAGCAGTACTGGTATTAATCTTCGTAGGAAGTTTAGGCGGTCAAACATATAATTTAGTAGAAAGTGATATTGACGCAATTAGTAACGGAACTGTAAAGTCTTCTGTTAAAAACGGAATTATCAGCGGATTTTCAGCATTAGAACAAACAGGAGATTATTTGCCTATAATCGTCTTAGCTGTAGTTATTGCTTTAGTATTATACTTAGTCTTAGGTATGACAAGCGGCGCTACAGGTGGTAGAGGGTCAGCTCTTTAAAGCTGGAATTTAGGCGGTAATAATGTACGATAAAAAAGGTCAAATGGGCGGGGCAGTAGGCGCAATTATCCAGTTAGTAACTGGGGTAGGAGTAGCTGTACTGGTCTTAATCTTCGTAGGTGCTTTAAGTGGACAAACATATAACTTAGTAGAAAGTGATATTGATTCAATCGGAGTAACAGCAGAAGACACCTTAGACTTAACCGTATTAAATAGTACCGCTGTAAATTTAGACCATACTATACTACAAGCAGCACCAGTAGCTACACAAGCTGGGGAAGTGGTAACAGGAAACTTTACTTACGACCTACCAGCTGGTACAGCTACGTTAATTGATAACGCAAATAACAATACAGCATTTAACTTTACATACAGTTACAAAGATACTACAGTATCAAGTAGTGTTAAAAACGGAGTTATTAGCGGATTTCAAGCATTAGAACAAACAGGCGATTATTTGCCTATAATTGTTTTAGCTGTAGTTATTTCTCTTGTCTTATTCTTAATATTGGGTATGACAAGCGGAGTAAACAAAGGCGGCGGAAAAAATACAGCTCTATAGCTGTTATATTTTTTATTTTTTTTTTATTATCTAAAATGTTTTGCTTATATAGAAATTGCGGACAAAAAACTAATCCAAATAGTGCTTATTGTCCTATACATTTAAGAATTATATTAAGTTCTCGAAATCCGAAGTAAAAAAATATTGTTCGCCTTCTCTAACTAAAATACCTTTTTCTACAGCGCTGTTTAATGACGCTATCATATTAGAAAATTTAGGCATAACTACAACAGGTACGTTTCGATACCCACAACCCAATAAAGTTTTAATTAAGAAAGGGTTTGTAGTTAAAGCCCTTAATTCTATAGCGGGCTTACCGTTTTTATGGGTAACTACAATATTAACGCCCATTAATTGCCCAGTATTATTATTTGTCATTTTTAGGCTTATCTTCCCCGTAAATCTTATTCATTACGTCGCTAGAAGTTTCTAGTAAGCTTTTAATAATTGTATTCATAAGAACAGCATTTAACTTTAGTACATAATCTTTAATATCTTTTCTTACTACTTCGTATTTACCTAGTAAATCTTTTTGTAACTTTTCTATATCTTTGTCTACTTTATTATTAGTTTTAATCATAATAGAACTATATTTAATAAAAGACATATTAGTATAATATCTTATTAACTTCCAAGCTTGTTTAATAACTTCTTTTTCTTCGGGGCTAATTTTATCTTCTGCGCCTTCGTACTTTTCGGCAATTTCTAGCATTAAGTTTTCATACTCTACGTAATAATGTGTTAGCTGCTGTACTTCGTTATAGAAATTAATAATATAATTTGCTGCTGCTGCTTTTTCTTCGCTTTGTTTATCAATCATTTAAACCACCCTTAAAGAGAATACTCTTTTTTTAATCTAACTAATTCTGTATTAGTTCTTTGAATAAATACTGCTGCGGGAACTATTAATAACATAGCGACCCCGTAAGACATAATAGTATTAAATGTAGCTGCTAATAAAATTAAAAACGCCCCTATTATTGTACCTACTCCTACAATCTTACCCATTTTTAAAACTCTAATAACTTCTAAAGCTGCGGTCTTTTTAGGTATGTTATCGTACATACTATTAGACGGATTAGGCGCAGCGTTTAAAGTTTGTGTAGGTTGTGGTGCTGGTGCAACCTTAGCCAGTTCTTCGGCTTTCCTTCTTGCTATTTGTTCTTCCAGTTCTTCTATTTGTTGTAATTTAGTTTTTTCTTTTTTGAATTTTGGTAAATCCATTTACATACACCCCCAAAGCTTCTTTAATAACGTTATCGTCTGTAGGCTTTTTATCTTTATTATCTAAGATAAATTTAGCCCTAGATTCTGCTAGTAACATTTCTGTACTTCTTCGTAACCATACATTTTTAGAATAATTATTATTTTCCATTTTAATATAATTTAAAACAAAACTACTATATAAATATTTCTACTAATTCTATAAATTAGAAAAATATAAATACTAGTTTATTATTGAATTATATTAAATGGTATTTGAAGGCGATATTAAACGAAGTGTTTTTAGTGGTACAGGGGAAAAGACGTTTATAGATAAGGTTTTAGCAAAAGACGACGTCAAAGCTATACAGGAATTAATTAAGAAAAAAAAATTAAGTAGAGAAGAACTGCTAGAGATTTTATATTTAATTTCGGGTACAGAAGCTAAACTATTAAATTATTCCGAGTGGGATAGATACGTAATATTAAAGTTCTTTGTATGGATTAGGGAGTTTGTAAAAATAGCCGAGTTTCTTTTTGATTATGAAGACGACTTAAAGAAAAAGAAAAAAGAAGGTAAAGTAAAAATATCAGCAAGAACGCAAAAGCTTTTAGATAATAATAGTAATTATATACAACATAACGCTAAATTTTTAATAGATTTATATTTAAATATAAGCCGTACAAGTATGTCTATAGGTATGTCTTCTTTTATTGAGTTAGTAAGGAATAAATACGAAGTAGAATACAGCCCGACACAACAAACGGGCATAGCACAAAAAAAAGGTTTATTAGGTTTTTTGGGGGGTAAATAATGATTAATCCACACGTAGTAAAGAAATGGGGGGCTTTGTTATTAACAGGGCTGATTACAACAATAGCTTTTTTTATTGGGCTATCATTTTATAATTTTTTATACGCTTTAATATTTATGGCTGGCGGTTTAGTAGTTTCTGCTTTAATTGGTAATGTATTATTAGATACACCGTTTAGGTCAATGCTTGAAGGAAAAGGAGTATTAGCCTTAAATATAGATAGTACGGGAGTAATAAGACCGTTTATTATGTCGGTAAAGTCGCCGTATGTTGAAGGTATGCTAAACAATTCTTTAAAAAGTGACGTTTTCGATAGAGATACAGTATATAATTTAGCAGCACCACAAGAAGCGGGCATTATACAACAGGGTAAAGGAAAAGACGGTAAAGTAAGGCTGGCTATAGTTTTAAACGAAGAAGAATATAATAAAGGGCGTTTTGCTTTATTCCATTTCCCCTGTATTATATTTAACGAACAAATTAACAGTATAATTACAAAAGACTTTTTAAGCGGCGAAGAAAAAACAGCCTTCGCAGAACATACAGTATTATACTTAAATCGTAAAATGGAAGAACTAACAAGCGCTATTAGAGATTTTGGGCGTCACGTAGTCGAGAATTTAAAGCCTAAAGGTTTAGGAATAAGTAAAGGTACAATGACTATAATTTTAATTATAATGATAATTGTTTTGCTTGTATTGTTTGCACCTAAAATATTACCACTCCTAGCTAAAGCTGGGGGTGCTGTAGGTGGTGCTGGCGGTACAGCAGCGGGGGCGGTACAAACCGTTACTTAAATATGGAAATGCAAAAATTATTAGGAATTAATAAATTATTAGATAGGTTTAGACGTGACGTTAACAACGTTTACGACTACCATTTTAAAACTTTAAACCCTTCTGATTATGAAATTAATTTTATATTTACGGCAAAATCAAAAGTTTTAAAGTCTGTTTTTAATCAAGTTAAGACTAAGTTAAAAGGTAAACAGTTTAGTAAACTACATAGTTCTAACCCCGAAGCGTTAGAACGTTTCGACATACCCGAACAGTTTAACGGTAGAGTACAAACAGCAATAATAAAACAGATTAAACAAATAGAAAAAGAAGTAAATAAAGACGGAGTTAAAATACTTCGTTATAAAGTAACTAAATGTTATTTTGAGAATAACGAAGATATAACAACAATTAATATTATAGTGGGTGGTATTTATGCTAAATGAAAAAGGAAAAGATTTTATAACTAAATATAAGGTAGCAATAGCAACAGGCTTATTAGTAATTTTGGTAAGTATGTTTTTTGTTTTGGGGGCTGCTTATAGCTGCGAAAATGGATATTTAAAGGGGTTAAAATGTGTAGACCCAGTAGCAGTAGCTACCGTTTCAGTATGTGAATATAACCCTATAAATTGCGCTTCTAATTGTCAAGACTTTTTAATAGACGACGTAGGCGAATTTTGCGCAGAATTTAGTAGAAACCCTACATCATACGGTTAAATATGAAATTCTTTAGAAAATTATTATATAAAGTTTCTAATTTATTATGGGAACTTAAAGAGAGAAATAAAGGAAAATGACGGTTTTAAGTTATTGGTTTTGGCTGGGTACAATGTATTTAATATTTCTTACCTATCAAGATACTAAAAATAATATGGTAGTAGACGATAGACGTAATAGTTTTATGTTAGGTCTATCTATTTCTATTATGTCACACGTTAATACAACACTATTATATAAACTATGTTTAACCGCAGTAATAATATTATTAACAATATATTTAAAGAAATTTAAAGTAGTGGGCGAAGCAGATATAAATAGTTTAAGCTGGATATTTTTAGGTCTTGGGTTAATGCACCCTACATATTTAATAATCTTTGCAGCATTTTTTATAACACTTACTATAATTTTTTGGATAATAAAAAGAATAATTAAAAAAGAAGGTTACGCCCCTTTTTATGCTGTAATCTTGTTAAGTTATATACCTACTGCGATATTATTAAAAGGGTACTGAATAAAGAAGCGCATAGCCCTTTAATGTTTTGAATACTGCGAAAGGTATATAGAATTAATAAAAATAAAAAATAGTTCTCGTCTAACTTATAAATGCTCTAAAGACGTTTCTGAAACTATTAAAATCAATTAAATTTAATATCATTAACAAAACAATTATTCCAGATGGAAACAAATATGACATTAATTCATTATTTTTAATTAAAAAAAAAGGAAGGTAGACATCAATCCAATAATAGACATCAATCCAATCGTAGTTAAAAAAACACTAATTGTAGTTCTTATTTCAATATTCCAATCATTTTTCATCGCATACACCTTTACTTCTTTATCTGAAACTCCTCTATTTCTTTTTGTCCTTTATATTCGTGCCATAAACAAAAACCACAACCTATTTTGTTTTTTGGATATAACATTTTATGTTTTTTACATAATTTCATTAATATCTATCTCTTTCACTTTGACACCAACATTTTATTTTACAATGTTTGTTTTTACAAATATCATATCCAAAACTATCATTATATTCCTTTTCAATCCCCCTTACAAGTATCTGTATTCATACAAAAATGTTCAGGCATACAATCAAGATGATAATGTTCACAATCTGTTTGAGATTTACTTATACAATACATTTCATCACCATCATAAAATTGTTTTCTACAGTTCCAACAACCATGCATATTTACATCTTCTTGGCAACTATCACAACATAACCCTCTTTCAGTACAATATGTCTTTATCATTCTTTTTTCTCCCTAAACCCAGTAGGTTTAGAACTTGTCGGTAGCTGAAACTCTTGACATTCACATTTTGTTTTTAATTCCTTATCAACTAAACCACACATCCATCTATTACAATCTTTACATAATGTCATATTAAAACCTCTTGTCTTGTTTTAAAAGCACAATTAAAAA
>Ga0233412_10000588_pt1 | contig 20676 bp, 15 predicted proteins | sample Na_anoxic_4_MG_FD_180667 | JGI IMG/M metagenome (GOLD analysis project Ga0233412, IMG submission 180667) | Seawater microbial communities from Saanich Inlet, British Columbia, Canada - Na_anoxic_4_MG | ecosystem: Environmental > Aquatic > Marine > Inlet | place: Canada: British Columbia...
GTCAATTTTATTTCTGACATAGGTAAAGCTGACGTCAGTCGGTAATTCATCACGTAATCCCGTTCTGTTTTGCGTTGTTTCATCGGTCGCATCGATGATAATCAGGGCATGATCAGCCTCTGCAATCTGCTCTCTCGTCCGTCGTATCCCTTCTTGTTCAATCGCTCCTTCACTTTCACGCAACCCTGCGGTGTCGATGATATGCACCGGCAGCCCGTCAATCTCGATATGTTCACGCACGATGTCACGGGTGGTACCCGGTATGTCGGTGACTATGGCTGCCGCATAACCGGCCAGCGCATTTAGCAATGAGGATTTACCGGCATTCGGGCGCCCGGCAAGCACAATATGCACACCATCGCGCAATAGCCGTCCCAGGCGAATAGTTTTCTCCAACCGATCAAATTCTGACTGCACATCATTCAGACGTGCCAGCAATGCTGCATCACTTAAAAAATCAATCTCTTCTTCAGGAAAATCAATTGCTGCCTCAACATGAACACGCAATTGTGTAACCCGGGTATTTAGCGCTAAAACGGCCGCAGAAAATTTACCCTGCAGTGAACGCTGTGCAGCTCTCGCCGCCGCTTTCGAACCACTATCAATCAGATCCGCAATTGCCTCGGCCTGACTCAGATCGAGCTTGTCATTGATAAATGCACGCCGTGTAAATTCACCAGGACCTGCAAGTCGTGCACCAAGATGCAAGATACGTTCAATTAACATTTCGGTCACGATAGAGCCGCCATGACCATGCAATTCAAGTATGTCTTCACCGGTGAAGGAATGCGGTGCAGGGAAATACAGCGCGATACCCGAGTCAATTGGCTCTCTGGAAGAGTCCCGAAATTTGCGCAGTGTCGCTAACCGTGGCTGTGGCAAAGTTCCGATTATGCCTGGCGCTATAACGCTGACTGCCGGTCCGGAAATCCGTATCACTGCAACACCACCGCGCCCGGCCGGTGTTGCACGAGCAACAATCGTATCTCCGTCTTTGTAGTTTACAGCCGGCATGCAAGCAACGTCTGGCGAGTGGCCGGACGGAATTAGTCCGCCCCGAGTACCTTGTTGATGCGCCACTGTTGCGCTATCGACAGTACTGAGTTCGTCAACCAATACAGCACAAGTCCGGCCGGAAAGAATGCAAACATAGCCGTGAACATAACCGGCAGAAATTGCATGACCTTGGCCTGCATGGGGTCAGGTGGTGGTGGGTTCAGTTTCTGCTGGAAGAACATGGCAGCACCCATCAATAACGGCAAAATAAAGAATGGGTCACGTGTCGACAAGTCGGTAATCCACAACATGAATGGCGCTTGTCGCATCTCTACGCTCTCTAGCAGCGTCCAGTAAAAAGCAATAAAGAACGGAATCTGAATCAACATAGGCCAGCAACCGGCTGCCGGATTCACCTTTTCGCGTTTATATAAATCCATCATCGCCCGACTTAACGCCTCGCGATCGTCCTTGTGTCGTTCTTGAACTTGCTTCAGGCGAGGTGCGATCTTGCGCATTTTCGCCATCGATCGTCCGCTCTTCTCCGTTAACTTGTAGAACACCAACTTGATCAGAAACGTAACAATAATAATTGTCCAGCCCCAGTTGCCGATGAAACTGTGGACCTTCTGCAGTAACCAGAATAGCGGTTGAGCCAACATGGTAAGCCGGCCGTAATCAACGGTCAGATCCAGCCCATCAGCTACCTCGACCAGTTGCGCTTGCAGTTTCGGACCGACAAACAATGTTGCTTCAAACGTGTTTTGACTGCCTGGTGCGATTGTCGTGACTGTGTTGTCAATCGTGCGAGTTAGTGTATTACTGCCATCAAAAGTACTGGTGTATTTTCGCTCTACATCAGCTGACGGTACAGCTGCAGCCAGGAAATGATGCTGAATAGATGCTATCCAACCACCGGTGATTAATAGATCGACAGGCTCTTCGGCCAGATCTTCGGCATTGAGTTTTTCATATTTTTCACCGTCGTAAATGACCGGGCCCACAAACGAGTACGAATCAACATCAAACATTGATCTGTCCGGTGGCAGGTGTCGGCGCTTGATCTGCAAATAACTAATAGCACGGTAAGGCTCCGTTCCACCATTGTGCATATCCAGATTCATCTCGATTGCATAGCTACCGCGGTTGAAGCGATAGGTCTTTTGCGCCGTCAGGCCGTCTTCACCCAGCCAATTTAGCGTTACAACGAGCTGATCCTGACCGTCAGCCAGTACATATTCATCCTTGTCAGCAGTAAAGCTGCTCAGGTGGTTAGGTTCAGACGCACCATCCAAAGATCGCAGACCTGAACCAAAAACATAAATGGCAGCCGGATCCGGTGATAGCAGCCGTACCGGGTTATTTGGTTCATCCTTGTGCACTGGATAGACAGGCAAAGTTGCCGATTGCAGATCACCGCCATCAAGGTTTATTTCAAGATCCAGTACATCAGTACGTACACGAATCATCTTCTTTGCGACTGTTCGTTCTGCGGCAGAAACTGTAGCGCTGGCTGGTAATGCGTCATTACCCAATGTCTGTCCTGACACTACATCCGGTAATCCGGGCAGATCTTCGGCAAACGGCAAGGCATCAGCCGAATCGGGAAAAGCTGGAGTCGTTAATTGACCGGATGAGTCAGTTACGATCGGCTGTGGCGCATAGTCCTGTTGCCATGCCTGAAACGACAACCAGAGGAGAACCCCAAGGCCCATCCACAGAAAAAGTCGGATGTTATCCATATTTTGTAGTCACTTAAGTTCGATTCAAGCGAGCCGCTGCCCGCCAATGGTGTTCCAGGCTCGTAAACAGGTCACGATTAGTGGCCGGTTCCGCCTGGTCGCGCGCCATGATAACGATGTCGACGCCCAATAGCTGGTTTTTTGCGTGGCGAAAACTTTCCCGAATGATTCTTTTTAATCGATTGCGTGCAACCGCACGTCGTACTCGTTTTTTTGCTATAGCAAGCCCGAGGCGAGGATAGCCCAGATTGTTGCGGCGATACAGAACTGTGAAAAAGCTGTCACCGGATCGTTGGGCGCGTTTAAATACACCGGCAAAGTCTGCCGATGTATTGAGACGATTGGGCCGCGGGAATGCCGTTGCTTCGATGAACAGGTCATCGATAATCGTTGCTGACGGATCTGGTTCCATCGCTAGATTGCGGAAAATTAAGTGTTTTGACTCATCCGGCCATATTTCTCTGGCCTGACCGCCGTTCGCTGAACTTAAAATATTGCCCGTGTTAGCGGGAAAGCAGCGCGCGGCCTTTGGCGCGACGACGCTTGAGAATCATGCGCCCACCACGGGTGGCCATACGCGCCCGAAAACCATGTGTGCGTTTGCGTTTCAGCTTGCTTGGTTGATAGGTGCGTTTCATGGTCGTTAATATCCAGCCATACAGGCTGACCTGACGAAAAAGAGCGCGAAGGTTACGCGAAGGCTGCAAGCTGTGTCAATACCGATTGTACCTGTGGATAAGTCTAACTAACCGGTATAAACTTTGCTGCCTACAGTTTCATCACAACAATAATCAGCCCACCGGGAATTCTAAAAGTGCAGGCCTCCGTTTGGGACCGCTGCGTCCGCCAGCTACGCTCCGATTTATCCGAGCAACAATTCAATACATGGATCCGACCTTTACAGGTCGTTGAAGATGAGCTGACACTCAGGCTACTAGCGCCTAACCGGTTTGTGGTCGACTGGATTAACGAAAATTGCATGGACCAGATTACGGCGTTGGTAGATGGAAGTACCGTAGACGAACAGTTTTCCGTTAGCGTCGGGGTTGGCAGCAGGTCTGCTGGATCCGTTACTACACCGGAAAAAACCGGCACCAAGCCTTTATCTGGTGCTTATATCGGCGGCAAACTGAACCCTGACCTCAATTTCAAGCAATTTGTCGAGGGTAAAAGCAATCAGCTGGCACGTGCCGCTTCGATGCAAGTCGCACAAAACCCCGGCCTGGCCTATAACCCACTATTTATTTACGGTGGTGTGGGACTTGGCAAAACCCACCTGATGCAAAGTATCGGCAATATGATTGTTGAACGTCAACCTTCTGCTCAGGTTGCCTATGTGCATTCAGAAAAATTTGTTGGCGATATGGTTTCAGCTCTTCGCCACAATACGATAAATCAATTTAAACAAGCCTATCGTTCACTTGACGCCCTGTTAATCGATGATATTCAGTTTTTTGCTCGAAAAGAGCGCTCACAGGAAGAATTCTTCCATACTTTCAATGCGTTACTAGAAGACCAACATCAGGTAATTCTAACTTGTGATCGTTATCCCAAGGAAGTTGATGGCCTTGAGGAGCGGTTAAAATCTCGATTTGGCTGGGGTCTGACCGTTGCCATTGATCCACCAGAACTTGAGACCAGTGTTGCAATCCTGATAAGCAAGGCCGCGGTCGTCAATATCCAGCTACCCGAAGATGTTGCTTTCTTTATTGCCAGACGAATTCGTTCCAATGTTCGGGAACTCGAAGGTGCTTTAAGGCGTGTCATTGCTACAGCATCATTCACCGGCAGGCCAATCACCATCGATTTTGCTAAAGAAGCACTAAAAGATTTACTTGCTTTGCAGGATAAGCTTGTAACAATCGAGAATATTCAGAAGACTGTTGTTGAGTATTACAAAATCCGAATTGCTGACCTGTTATCGAAAAGCAGACGGCGATCTGTCACGAGACCACGACAAATTGCGATGAGCCTGGCCAAGGAATTAACCACACACAGTTTGCCGGAAATTGGTGATGCATTTGGCGGGCGTGATCATACGACAGTTATTCATGCATGCCGTAAGATTGCTGAACTGCGTGAATCTGAAGCCAGAATTTCAGAGGATTACCAAAACTTAACCCGAATGTTAACCGGATAATATGTATTACTTTGTTTAATAATCGTTGATGAATTGAGTATAAGCTGTGGATAAATTTTAGTGCTAAAAGGCTCCACAGGTTATTAACAGATCATTACATTTTTAAGGGTACATATACCCACTTAAAAAAAGATATAAAGTCTTGATAATATTATTAAAAATAGGGTTACACACTGTTTTGTGTGTGCCTAATAATAATAACTATATTATATATATATAAATATTTAATACAGGGATCACGAATGAAATTCACGAGTTCCAGAGAATCCTTACTAAGGCCGCTTCAAGCAGTTATTGGTGTTGTTGAACGTCGTCAGACCATGCCTATTTTAGCTAACGTGTTGTTAAAGGCCAGTGATGGCCGATTGTCGATGGCAGCCTCAGATCTTGAAGTAGAACTTGTTGCCGAGGTAAGTATTGATGAAGTCAAAACACCTGGGGAAATTACCGTACCGGCGCGTAAATTTCTGGATATATGTCGTGCCTTGCCGGATGAATCAACTATAAAAATTCAACTCGAAGGTGATCGCATAGTTCTCCGATCAGGTCGCAGTAGATTTGTTTTGTCGACACTACCAGCCAATGATTTCCCTGTTATAGATAATATTGAAGCAAATCGTGAGATTTCGATCGGTCAGGTTGATTTTAGACGACTTCTTGATAAAACCTATTTTTCTATGGCTCAGCAGGATGTTCGCTATTACCTAAATGGCTTGTTGATTGAAACTGGAGGTGGTTCTGTGCGAGCTGTAGCTACCGATGGGCATAGACTAGCTATTTGCGAGATGAGTATTGAAGATCAATCTAATGCAATGCAGCAAGTGATTATTCCACGTAAGGGTGTTTTGGAATTACAGAAATTGTTGGGTGATGAGGAAAATGTCTTGTTATCTATTGGTACCAACCATATCAGGGCGGTTTTAGGTGAGATTAGATTTACCTCAAAGCTGATTGATGGTCGGTTTCCTGATTACGACCGTGTTATTCCCAAGCCTGAGGGTAATGTCCTGGTAGTTGGTCGTGATTACTTGCGCGGTGCTTTGCAAAGGGCAGCGATTTTGTCCAATGAAAAGTATCGTGGTGTTCGGTTGGAGTTAGCGGGCAAGTCATTGCGAATTCAAGCTAATAATCCTGATCAGGAAGAAGCTCAGGATGAACTGGAAGTTGATTACAATGGTGACAGTATGGAAATAGGCTTTAATGTCAATTACTTACTTGATGCTTTAACTGCTGTCGATACCGAAGAAGTTGAACTGGGGTTTGTAGATTCCAACAGCAGTTGTGTCTTGAAATGCCCGGGTGATGTCGATTCTAAATTTGTAGTCATGCCAATGCGGCTATAAGAGCATATTAGGTATTGATACGATTTTTCCGGCAGTATCTTGATTGAATATGACCTGAGGTAAATTAATTTCTCCTGATTTCTGATAGTGCAGTAGGTGAATTTACCTCGAAATCTCTACGAATCATTTTTCACCTACTATCATCTATATCGATAAAATTTCCCAACCACATGAATAAAATGGCCACATTTACGTGAAATGAACATTGAGGCCGGACTCACATTGCTGCGAGTAGAAAACTTACGGTGCCTTGATGCCATCGAATTGGTCGCTGACACCAGTCAAAATATTATCGTAGGGCAGAATGGTGCAGGCAAAACCAGCATTCTCGAGGCAATCTATTTTCTCGGTCGAGGCAAATCTTTCAGACCAGGCCAATCATCTACTTTAATTCAATCAGATCAGGATAAGTTCACCGTTTATGGTGAAGTCATGGATGGCTCAAGTCGTTATCGTCTTGGAGTCAGTCATGGCCGGGATGGGCTTCAAATTCATCGCGACGGTCAGAATAATGCATCTATTGTGGATCTTGCCGCTGGATTGCCAGTGCAGATCATTGATCCAGAGGCGCATCAATTAATCCAGGGCGGTCCGAAAGGTAGGCGTGCATTTATCGACTGGGGAGTGTTTCACGTGAAACATGAGTTTTTGAATGCGTGGCGCCGGTATCGTCGTGCCTTGAAGCAGCGAAATGCGGCGCTTAAGCAGCGGCTGCCAAAACAAGCGGTGTCTGCCTGGGATTCTGAGCTAATTGAGTTTGGTTTGGAGATGAATTCTGCAAGATGCCAACATGTAAGTGATTGTTTGCCGCTATTGTCGTCTATTTGTGCTGATTTGTTGCAAATTGAGTCTAATTGCTCCTATCTTCCGGGCTGGCCTGCAGGTCAAGCATACCCTGATGCACTGGCAGCAAGCTGGGAAAAAGATTGTGCCTATGGCTCGACACAGGTTGGCCCACACCGCGCCGAATTGCGAATTGAGGCGGATGGCCAGTCAGCAAGAAACCGTTTATCACGCGGCCAACAAAAATTACTGTCCATAGCTCTTGTTTTGGCGCAAAGTATTTTCGTCTCACGTTCAATCGAAAGAAAAGTTACGCTGCTTGTAGATGAACCGGCTGCGGAACTTGATTCTGATCATTTGCGGCGCTTGTTGAATATTCTGAGTTGCAAGGAATTGCAGTTGTTCATATCAACACTAGATCTTGAGGCTTTGCCGGTTTCCAGAACAGGGTATGTGTTCCACGTGGAACGAGGCGCATTGTCTAATCTGGTATAATTTCTCGGTTCACTTTCAGAGAAATCCAATGGTCAGCGAAGTAAAATACGATTCCAGCAATATCAAGGTATTAAAAGGCCTTGATGCCGTCAGAAAGCGTCCTGGTATGTATATCGGTGATACCGATGATGGTACCGGTTTGCATCATATGGTTTTCGAAGTCGTCGATAATTCAATCGATGAAGCCCTGGCAGGACATTGTTCAGAAATTACCGTAACTATCCATCAGGATGAATCCGTTACGGTCACTGATGATGGACGTGGTATTCCAGTTGGTGAACATCCTGAAGAAGGAAAATCAGCAGCCGAAGTGATCATGACCGTATTGCATGCGGGCGGTAAATTTGACGATAACTCTTATAAGGTTTCAGGTGGTTTGCATGGCGTTGGTATTTCAGTCGTCAATGCATTGTCTGAATCTTTACATCTGATTGTATTTCGGGAAGGCCATATTCATGAGCAACGCTATCAATTGGGTGATCCCACCGGTCCATTGACTGCAACGGGTGATAGCGAGAAAACTGGTACATTAGTTCGTTTTAAGCCCAGCACAGAAATATTCTCAAATATTGAATTTCACTACGACATTCTGGCTAAACGGCTACGTGAATTATCTTTTCTAAATTCAGGTGTACGTATTCACCTGCTTGATGAGCGTGACAATAAAGAAGATATATTTGAATTCGAAGGCGGCATCAAAGCTTTTGTCGAACATCTGAACCGAAATAAAACTCCTATTCAAAGTACTGTTATTAGCCTGGAATCAGAGCATGAAGGGGTTGTCGTTGAAGTTGCGATGCAATGGAATGACGGTTACCAGGAAAATATGTTCTGTTTCACGAATAACATCCCGCAACGTGATGGTGGAACGCATCTGGCAGGTTTTCGCAGCGCATTAACGCGAACCTTAAATGCTTATATTGAAAATGAGGCGAAGAATAAAAAAGAAAAATCTAACACCAGCGGTGACGATTCACGCGAAGGCCTGACTGCTGTTTTATCGGTCAAGGTCCCAGATCCTAAATTTTCATCGCAGACTAAAGATAAATTAGTTTCTTCAGAAATTAAGGGGATAGTTGAATCAGCAGTATCAAGTGGCCTTGAAGATTTTTTGCTTGAAAACCCTGCAGAAGCAAAAACAATCGTCATGAAAATCATTGATGCATCTCGTGCACGAGAAGCAGCACGCAAGGCGCGTGAAATGACACGCCGCAAAGGTGCACTGGATATAGCAGGTTTACCGGGAAAACTTGCAGATTGTCAGGAAAAAGACCCGGCGCTATCTGAAATATTTCTTGTCGAGGGTGATTCGGCAGGAGGATCTGCGAAGCAAGGCCGTGATCGCCGAACTCAGGCTATTTTGCCGCTAAAAGGTAAAATATTGAATGTTGAACGAGCACGCTTTGACAAAATGCTCGCATCAGCAGAGGTAGGTACTTTAATTACAGCACTTGGCTGTGGTATCGGCCGTGATAATTTTAATCCTGATAAATTACGTTATCACCGCATAATCATCATGACGGATGCAGATGTTGATGGGTCTCACATTAGAACGTTGCTGCTGACTTTTTTCTATCGTCAAATGTTGCCATTAATTGAAAGAGGCCATATCTATATCGCACAACCACCTTTATATAAAGTCAAACGAGGTAAGCAGGAACAATACGTCAAGGATGATGCGGAGCTAAATGCATACTTGCTGAATGTAGCAATAGAAAAGGCTGCGTTGTATGTTAATGATGAAGCACCATCGATAACCGGCCAAGCATTGGCTGGCCTTGCATCAAAATATGTCAGTGTAATGAGTATTCTGGATCGCCTGTCCAGGAGACATGATCTATTAGTACTTGAGCAGATGATTTATATACCCCGGTTAAGCCCGGATAAGCTTGAAGATGAAAAATATTTATCTGGTTGGGTTGCTACACTTCAGACAGCTTTGAACTCAGCAGCTAACAGTAAAAAAGTAAAGTACTCGGTTCAGGTGGTTAAGTCAGATGAAGGCGTTACGGGATTTCGTGTAATACGCAATCAGCATGGTGTTGATGATGAAAATAATATTTCTATTCATTTTTTCGAATCACCAGAGTATGCACATATCGCTGAATTGAATAAGGATATCAGGGATCTGATTGGTAAAGACGCCTATGTAACGCGAGGTGATCAACGCCATGAAATAAAATCATTTAAAGATGCGGTTGCATGGCTGATGGCTGAAGCACGCAAAGGGCAGTCAATTCAGCGCTATAAAGGTCTTGGTGAAATGAATCCGGATCAGCTTTGGGATACAACGGTTAATCCAGAGACACGTCGTCTGTTGCAGGTAAAGATTGAAGATGCAGTTGCGGCAGATGAGGTATTTACAACTTTAATGGGTGATCAGGTAGAACCACGCAGGCAATTTATCGAAAGCCATGCATTGACGGTAGAGAATCTCGATATCTGATACTTACTGTGACGGGTAAAGGAAGAGAACGCTCAAATTAGTAGCTAGAAGCATTGTGTTGCACGTTGGTCATGCACGTAACTTTGCAACCGTGGTTTCCATCCAATTTTGCAACTCCTCGTTAAATTCGCGGGGATCCCGTCCGGCAGGGTCAAACGTTGGCCCGATAACAAATCGTATGGTGCCTGGTTTTTTGCGCCAGCCACGTCGGGGCCAGAAATCACCAGCATTGTGTGCAATCGGCAAGATAACAGTATTGGCTTGCTGAGCTAAAAGCGTTCCACTAATACCATAACGGCGAGTTTCTCCGGAACGCATCCGTGTTCCTTCGGGAAAAATCATGATCCACAGGCCTTCAGCAAGGCGTGCTTTGCCTTTTTGAACTACCTGTTTAACAGCGCTTCGCTTTGCTTTTCGATTAATGGCGACGGGTTGCAGACATGCCAGTGCCCAACCGAGGAAAGGCGTCCATATTAACTCATGTTTTAGTACCCAAGTCTGATGAGGAAGAAGCAACAACTGCACGATAGTTTCATAGGCTGAAGAGTGTTTGATGAATACGACGCAGTTTTTTTCCGGGATGTGTTCCTTTCCTTCAACACTATAGTCCAGGCGGCAAATCACCTTACAGGACCAGGTGATTGCATGTACCCAGCTCTTCCCGATGTAATAACTGGCCTTTGTGCCGAAAATACGTAGAAGCACCATGACAAGGGAGAAAGGTACAACCGTTACAAATAAAATAAAGGTAAATAAAATTGAGCGTAAGGTTTGCAAAAGTATAATCTTTTAGTCAGGGGGCTAACTTGGCAGCTACGGCGGCAAGGTCCGCGAAAACCTCGATATGTTGATCAGTTGGCAGGTTTTGTTCAGTGGATAGACCGTTGCCGCTACGAACAAGTATAGCCGTAGCGCCAAATGCCCATGCTGCCTGAAGATCACGCAGCGAATCACCTACTATGATTAAATCGGCAGCATCACATCCATATTGACGGGCTATCTTTTTCAGCAAGCCGGTTTTTGGCTTTCTGCAGTCGCAGTTTTCATCGGGAAGATGTGGACAAAAGAAAATTGCATCTATATGACCGCCGGCAGTTGTTACAACTGTATTCATTTTATCGTGAATTTTTTCCAGGTCTTGAAGAGATAATAACCCACGTCCGATACCTGACTGATTTGTTGCAACGATGACAGTAAAGCCGGCTTTGTTAAGTTGAGAAATTGCTTCAGGACTACCGGGAAGGGAGACCCACTCGTCTGGGGTCTTGATAAAAGTGGTTGAGTCACGGTTGATCACACCGTCACGGTCAAGAACGATCAGAGGGCGTAATACCTGTCGGTCTCCTGCTCCTGTTGGCGACTCAATCAAGTGATTGACTCAACGTACCGGTATGCAAGAGATATCCGCTACATCGAGAAATAACCGGCGTAACTGACTAAGAGTTGTCAGCCGATTCTGTCTCAAGCGCTGATCATCTGCCATCACAAGCACCGCATCAAAATATTCATCAACCGGTTCTTTGAGTGCAGCAAGTCGGCTGAGAATGCTTGCGTAATCTCGGGCATTTATATCAGCCTGGTGGGATTCACTGATGTTATTGATTGCTGCAAATAAAGTGTGTTCCTGATCAGTTTCAAAAAGTGACGGGTCTGATTTGTCATTACCATCAGGTTCTCCCTCTGATGACTTCAATATATTTGCAATTCGTTTGTTGGCACTCGCAAGGCTTTCGGCTGCATCCAGTGCCATGAATTCACAGACAGCTACAATTCTCTGATACAAATCTAACGGTGATGAGGGATTACAGATTCTAACCGACTCAAATATTTCTGGCGTCACCGTGCCTGCTGTAAGCATGGGTGCATGGCCATCCAGAAAGTAGCCACGGGTACGATCCAGTATGAATGCATAAAGGTCATCACGCAGAGCAGTTAGATTTTTGGATCCGGTTGGTTGGGCTGTAATAGCGCATTCAAGTAACGCCATTAAGTCGATATCAAGTTTTCCCTCAATCAGGATGCGAATACAACCAAGTGCTGCCCGGCGTAGTCCGAACGGGTCCTTATTACCTGTCGGACGCTTATCGGTCGAAAATATTCCGGCAAGTGTGTCGAGTCGGTCGGCAATGGCCAGAATTTTGCCGGCTTCACTTAAGGGTAAGGATCCGCCCGCTTGTACTGGCATGTATTGTTCTTCGATTGCCGTGGCGACAGCGGTATTTTCACCATCCAGCGTGGCGTAATAACATCCGATCCGGCCCTGTAATTTTGGGAACTCACCGACCATTGCAGTTAACAGGTCCGTTTTGGCCAGTTCTGCTGCACGCCGTACATTTTTTTCATCAGCACCCAGAGATGCAGCAAGTGTAGATGCCAGTTCCGCGACCCGTGCAGATTTATCCGCGATGCTGCCGAGAGTTTTCTCAAAAACAACATCTTCAAGAGCGGCACGTCGTGATTCTAGTGACGTCTTGCAATCGGTGTCCCAGAAAAAAGCGGCATCGGCGAGACGCGGTGTAACCACACGCTCATTGCCCTTTTGTACTTCGTCGGGCTGCAAGCTGTCGAGATTACTCATGGCAATAAAGTTAGCCACCAACTTGCCATCTGTGCCACGAACTGGGAAATATCGTTGGTGATCCTGCAGAGTAGCAATCAGTACTTCTTCTGGCAGGCGCAGAAATGCAGCATCAAAGTGGCCGCTTACCGGAACGGGCCATTCCACCAGTGCGGTCACTTCATCTAGCACGGCGGGCTCTAGTATTACTTCGGCATCGAGTTCGCGTGCGATGGATTGGGCAAGCTCAACGATGTGTTGCCGACGGGTGTTGACGTCGGCGATAACCCGGCCCTGCTCCCGGAGGCTTGATTCATAATCCCTTGCGCATGTCAGTTCAATCGGCGCCGGGGCATGAAAACGATGTCCACGGGTTGTGGCACCTGCTGTGACTCCGAGGACAGTTGTTGGCACGATGGCATCATCGAGCATCACGACCAGCCAATGTACCGGCCGGACGAATTCAATATCAGAACTACCCCAGCGCATTCGTTTGGGGATTGGCAATTGCGCCAATGCTGTGGCAATAATATCCGGTAACAGCGCAGCTGTATCCAGGCCCGGCTTTTCGCCGCGGAATATCAGCCATTCACCTTTGTCCGTTGTGAGCTTGTCCAGATCGTCAAGAGTGACATTTAGACCATCGGCAAATGCGATAGCAGCGCGAGTTGGTTTGCCATCAGCATCAAAAGCGATCCGTGTCGGCGGGCCGCGCTTCTCAATTTTTTGAGCTACCTGATGTAATTGCAGATCGTTGATCAGGATTGCCAGGCGCCGGGGCGTGGCAAATGACCGCAGCTTACCCATGGTAAGGCCAGCATCGGTAAGGCGGGATTGCACGCCGTCGGCAAAAGCCTGTTCGAGGCGACCTAATGCTTTAGGTGGTAACTCTTCGGTACCCAGTTCGACAAGAAAATCTGCTGTTTCGGACATCGGCCGCACTCCGCTATTGGTTCTTTGCGGCGGCCGCGCCGCTCGAGTTGAGCATGGGGAAACCGAGCGCTTCACGGCTTTCAAAATACGCTTCGGCAACGGCCCGAGACATTTTCCTGATACGCAGGATATAGGCTTGTCTGGCGGTAACTGATATTGCGCGACGAGCATCGAGCAGGTTGAACGTGTGGGACGCGTCGAGAATTTGCTCGTATGCCGGTAATGTCAGGTGTTGACCGATTAGTTCATGGCAGAGTCGTTCTGCTGCATCAAAGCGCTCGAACAACACAGCTGTATCAGCCGCTTCGAAGTTGTAGTGCGACATTTCAACTTCATTCTGATGAAACACGTCACCATAGGTGATAGTCCCGTTTGGTCCAGTGTTCCAGACAAGGTCATAGATGCTGTTGGCGCCCTGCAGGTACATAGCAATGCGTTCCAGGCCGTAGGTTATCTCGCCGGTGACCGGCTTGCAGTCGAGCCCGCCGACCTGCTGAAAATAAGTGAACTGCGTGACTTCCATGCCATTTATCCAGACTTCCCAGCCCAGGCCCCAGGCGCCGAGCGTAGGGGACTCCCAGTTGTCTTCGACGAACCGAATATCATGAACGAGAGGATCGATGCCAAGATGTCGCAGAGAATCAAGGTACAAGTCCTGGATGTTCAGTGGAGACGGCTTCAGCGCAACCTGAAACTGGTAGTAATGCTGCAGCCTGAATGGGTTGTCACCATAGCGGCCATCGGTCGGCCGGCGGCACGGTTGTACATAGGCTGAGCGCCATGGCTCAGGGCCGATCGAGCGCAGAAAAGTCGCCGCATGAAATGTACCGGCCCCCATAGGCATATCATAGGGCTGTAGCACGACACAGCCCTGCTCGCCCCAAAACTGCTGGAGAGCAAGTATCAGATTCTGAAATGTAGACGGAGTCACCTGGGTGTTCACGTTATGGCTCTGTTTGCGCTGGCGCGCAAGTATAGCGGGATAACAAGGATCTGGCCCTAATTTTGCAGCTGTAGACGGATTTTCAACTTACCGGTTTAAAATAAGGGTCTGACCCTTATATATCTGGTCCCATATGTTTTGTAACTGATCGATGTAGGTGCAAAATAAGGCTGGGTTGCACTACAATGGTGCGGCTTCGACAAAGAACGAGGCTATAATATTAAATAAATCAACCAGTTAGTAAATTACGTCTGCTGGCACGATTTATGCAATCTGGAAAGAACAGGAAGACAGACTGACTCAAATAATAATGATATGAGTCGGTTCGGTCGGCACGGCTTGCCCGTGACCGACTCTATGGATTATTAACACTTTAAGAATACTGCGGAGAGAATCTAATGACAGTCGCTGACGCAATCAGCTTTATAGAAGAGAAAGAAGCCAAATTTGTTGATTTGCGCTTCACCGATACCAAGGGCAAGGAACAGCACGTTACGGTGCCGGCACGCATTGCCGATGAGGGCTTCTTTGAAGACGGCAAGATGTTTGACGGTTCATCAATCTCTGGTTGGAAGGGCATTAATGAATCCGACATGATCCTGATGCCGGATCCGGATACTGCGGTACTGGATATATTTACCGATGATGCCACCGTCAATATTCGTTGTGATGTTGTTGAGCCGACAACGGGTGAAGGTTATGGTCGGGACCCGCGTTCTACGGCGCGACGCGGCGAGGAATACTTGAAGTCTACGGGTATTGCAGACGTTGCCTATTTCGGCCCGGAAAATGAATTTTTCATTTTTGATGATGTTCGTTATAACCACGATATGCACCAGACCTTCTACAAGGTCGACTCGTCTGAAGGCTCGTGGAACACGGGTTCAGATATGCCGGACAGCAATATCGGTCATCGGCCAGGCGTCAAGGGTGGTTACTTCCCGGTACCGCCGGTCGATTCAGGTCATGACATCCGTTCATCGATGTGTCTCGCCCTTGAGGACATGGGCCTGGTAGTTGAGGTGCACCATCATGAGGTCGCAACGGCAGGTCAGGCTGAGATTGGTGTAGGCTTTAACTCGCTGGTACTTAAGGCCGATGAAGTACAGACGCTGAAATACGTCATTCACAACGTTGCACACGCTTATGGCAAGACAGCAACGTTCATGCCCAAACCGCTGGTTGGTGATAATGGCAATGGCATGCATGTGCATATGTCGCTGGGTAAAAATGGTGAAAATATTTTTCAGGGTGATGCCTATGGTGGTTTGTCCGAAACGGCGCTGTATTACATTGGTGGCGTTCTAAAGCATGCAAAAGCACTCAATGCTTTTACGAATGCCAGCACTAATGGTTACAAGCGGCTGGTGCCTGGATTTGAAGCACCGACATTGCTCGCTTATTCAGCGAAGAATCGTTCGGCTTCAATCCGTATCCCGTACATTCCCAACCCAAAGGGTCGTCGCATCGAAGTACGTTTCCCCGATAACACGGCAAACCCGTATTTTGCATTCACTGCCTTGATGATGGCCGGGCTTGACGGCATTCAGAACAAAATCCACCCGGGCGATGCCATGGACAAGGATTTGTATGACCTGCCGCCGGAAGAAGAAGCACAGCTAAAGACGGTCGCATTCTCACTGGACGAAGCGCTTGATTCGCTCGATGCTGATCGCGAGTTTCTGCTGGCTGGCGATGTATTTAGCAATGATCTTATCGATGCGTATATCGAATTGAAGATGGAAGAAGTCACGCGCCTGCGCATGAGCACTCATCCGATTGAATTTGAGATGTACTACAGCCTGTAAATACAAGACATAATCAGAGTAACAGTACACCGTGGGGCTATTCCCCGCGGTGTACTGGATTATTAAGCCAGTACCGCGTTATTCTTCATAGATGATACGTATATTGATATTGATACTGCTGGCTGTCAGCTCTATTGCTGTAGCTGATGAAGTCTATCGCTGGGTAGATAAAGACGGCCAGATACATTATTCAGACCGTCCGCACGAAGGCGCGGAAATGGTTACGTTGCCGGAAGCACAAACATTCTCAATGCCTGCATCGCAACCAACACAGCGTACAACAGACAAGCAGGACGACAGTCAAAAAGCAGAGCCCTATAGTTCTGTCGCAATTACAAGCCCAACCTCCGATGAAGCGTTGTGGGGAACCGACGGTAAAGTAAAAGTATCGGTTAGTGTGCAACCGCAATTACATCGCGGCCACAGGCTGATGGTTTATCTTGATAACAAGGCGGTAGCACGACTGACCGGCAATCAGCGGGACACAGAACTAACGGAAGTATTTCGTGGTGAACATACATTACGCACAGAGGTTCTGGATAGCACGGGTAGCGTAGTTGCGAAAAGTAATTCTGTACCTTTCACGGTAAAACAGACATCAATTCAAAATCAAAACAACCCGAACATACCAACGCCAGGACCCCGTTAGGGAAACCAGCTGCTGACCAGTCGACCCTGTCTGCGTCGGCTGAACAAATACTCGAGAATCTTGCTACCGCAATAATTGTTGTTGCGGAGGATCGGACTATTCTGCTCATTAATGCGGCGGCAGAGACGATGTTTGGCCTCAGCAGAAAACAGGCTGTAGGACGATTGCCAGCTGATCTGACACCTGAACTTCAGACGCTTGAACCATTATTTGATCAGGTTTTGAAGACCGGCCAGTCGTTCGGATGTAATCTGACCTTTACGGTTCCACAACGAGACTTCGATACGATTAAGACTGCCTGTCAGGCATCACTGCTAACGGAAAGAACATCAAAGCAGATTCTCATCGAGTTCTTTGATGCCACGCAATTGCGACAAATCGATAAGGAAAAAGTACTAATCAATCAGCGTGGTGTAAGCCGACGTATTATTCGTCAGCTGGCACATGAAATTCGTAATCCACTGGGAGGTCTGCGCGGTGCGGCACAGTTACTTGAGCGACGCCTCAGTGATCCGGCCCTGGAGGAATATACGCGCGTTATTATCGGTGAAGCTGATCGACTCGCGGCACTGACAGAAAGTTTTCTTGGGCCAACACGTCAACCTGACTTTAAGTCAGTGAATATTCATGAACCACTTGAGCATGTTCTGTTGCTGATCGAAAGCGAGGCCCCACCGGGTGTTCAATTCTTCCGTGATTATGATCCCAGCTTGCCGAGTATTGCCCTTGACCAAGATCACATTATCCAGGCATTTTTAAATATAGCGCGCAATGCACTTCAGTCTGTTGGTGAGACAGGACGAGTCACAATGCGGACCCGTGCACTGACAAACTACATCATCGGTGAACAACGGTACCGGCTGACGATTAGCGTAGAATTTGAAGACGATGGACCCGGAGTTTCGGCTGACATAAAAGACTCAATTTTCTATCCACTCGTTACTGATCGAGAAGGCGGGACAGGGTTTGGTCTGCCCCTGGCTCAGGATCTCGTCAGCCGTCATGGCGGCTTGATAGAATTTGAATCAGAACCAGGGCGAACACGATTTATGGTACGTCTGCCACTTGAGAATTCGGGTTAAATAATTTGAATACAGAGAAACAACCTGTTGTCTGGATCGTCGACGATGATTCGTCGATACGCTGGGTGCTTGAAAAAGCATTGCAGGGAGACGGTATTCAAACTCAAAGTTTTGATCGCGCTGGAGTGTTGCTTGAAGCATTCGCCGAACGACAACCCGATGTGCTGATAACAGATATCCGCATGCCCGGCATGGATGGTATTGAGATGATGCGCCATCTGGGCCTTGAAGAAAGCGGCTTGCCGGTCATTGTTATGACGGCGCATGCTGATCTTGATAGTGCCGTAGCTGCCTTTAAGAGCGGCGCCTTTGAGTATTTACCCAAGCCATTTGATATTGATCTGGCTGTATCGCTCGTAAGACGGGCCAGTCAGGCCAATGAACCGGAAGCTACGCGCGAACAGACAACCATCTCAACGATCTCTTCGATGATCGGTCAGGCCGCTGCGATGCAGGATGTGTTTCGTACCATCGGCCGCCTGTCACGATCGAGCATGAATGTGCTGATCACCGGTGAATCAGGCACCGGCAAAGAACTGGTTGCCCGTGCCCTGCATGAACACAGTCCGCGTGCGAGCCAACCATTTATTGCGTTGAATACAACAGCTATAGCAACAGACCTGCTTGAGTCTGAGTTATTCGGGCATGAGCGCGGCGCATTCACCGGAGCTGACAGCAAACGTATTGGCCGCTTCGAACAAGCCGATAGCGGTACGCTGTTTCTCGATGAGATCGGTGATATGCCGCTGGATCTGCAAACGCGCCTGCTACGTGTGCTGGCCGAAGGTGAATTTTATCGGGTTGGCGGTCAGGCACCGATTCGTGTCGATGTGCGTGTTGTTGCCGCAACAAACCAGGATCTTGGGCAGGCGGTTGCTGAAGATCGTTTTCGCGAGGACCTGTTTCATCGGCTAAATGTTATCCATATTTGCACCCCACCATTGCGTGAGCGTGCCGAGGATATCCCGTTATTGCTGCAACACTATATTGATGCGGCAGCACGAGAACTCAAAGTAGAGTCTAAGCGTCTGACCACCGCGGCAGAATCGTTACTGTGCTCATTCGACTGGCCGGGCAATGTGCGACAGTTGGTCAATATATGTCGTCGCCTGACCGTGACTGCACCGGGCTCAGAAATCCGTGCCAGTGATATCCCTGCAGAGATAGGGGGTAAACAGGAAACAAGTGATGATGTTGATTGGATTCGCCATCTCGCGAGTTGGGCAGAACGCCAACTGGCAATTGGTCAGTTGGAAAAGGATCCGTTAGCAACGAATGAGTGGCGACCATTGCTTGATATCGCGCTACCTGAATTTGAGCGTGTGTTGATTCGCACTGCATTGGCCAGTGTCAATGGCCGTCGCCAGGAAGCGGCGAAGTTACTAGGCTGGGGTCGCAATACATTGACTCGAAAGATTCGTGATCTTGGTATCGATTCATAGCAAATATAGCGTGCCTGATGCTTAAACTGACTTTCATTGGAATCCTGCTGGTTTGTGCCACAGTGACCATACATGCGTTGGGAACCGGAATCTGGTTACAGCTTTTGGTGAAAAACAGCAGTCATCTTGGAAAGGCTTACGCCCTGCTCAAGGTGCTGGTTTTTACCTCAGTTTTATTTCTCATTTTGCATCTCATTGAAATCATGCTGTGGGCCATAACCTATCGGCAGCTGGTAGCTGCGGATGAGCTCAAGAGTTTTGGAGAGGCTTTCTATTTCTCAATAGTAACCTTCACTACGCTGGGCTATGGTGACATTACACTCAGTGAACAATGGCGTATTCTCAGTGGTGTCGAGGCAGTCAATGGCATTCTCCTGGTTGGCTGGACAACGGCACTTTTGTTTGCAGTCATTCAATATGCGATAAAGAAGACTCTTAGTAAGAAACAATAAGATTCAGATTTGTTGGATACCCGGCGAACAGCACAGAGGAAGCAATTATGAGTAGCGCAGACAGCACATCTATTGATAAAAAATTTCTGGGCAATGCAATGGCTTCATTCCTGCAAATTGGCGCAGTTTTGCTGTTATTGAGTTGGTGTTTTGCGATTATTTCACCCTTCATTAGTGTCATCGCCTGGGGGCTGATCATCTCGATTGCCTTGTATCCGTTTCACCTGAAGCTCACCGGGATGCTTGGTGGGCGGGCAAAACTGTCATCAATACTGCTGGTGCTGACTGGTCTCGCTATCTTGCTTATACCCGCATGGACACTGACCGACTCCAGTTATACAGCATTGCGATCAGTCGCTGAAAATGTAAATGACGGCAACATTTCAATTACATCTCCAGATCCTGCTGTTGCAGAGTGGCCGGTTGTAGGTAAACCCATTTTTGAAATTTGGAGTGGTGCCGCCATTAATCTGGAGGCGACACTCAATAAATTTCAACCGCAATTACTATCCTTTGGCCAATGGGCACTTGCTTTTGCCGGAGCAACGGCCCTCGGCATTATGCAGTTTGTGTTTTCGATAATAATTGCCGGGGTATTTTTGTTGGCTGCAGATGGGGGCTACCAGGCTACTCTGGCGATTGGTTCCAGCCTGACAGGCACGACTACCAGCGGCAAAAAGATGACAGACCTGTCGATTCAAACTATTCGCAGTGTGACAAAGGGTGTTCTGGGCGTTGCCATTATTCAGGCATTTCTGTCTGCTATTGGTCTGGTAGCAATGGGGGTACCGGCAGCCGGAATTTGGACTGGTGCTGTCCTGATGCTGGCCATCATGCAATTGCCGCCAATACTCATACTGGCGCC
>Ga0233412_10000590_pt1 | contig 20663 bp, 24 predicted proteins | sample Na_anoxic_4_MG_FD_180667 | JGI IMG/M metagenome (GOLD analysis project Ga0233412, IMG submission 180667) | Seawater microbial communities from Saanich Inlet, British Columbia, Canada - Na_anoxic_4_MG | ecosystem: Environmental > Aquatic > Marine > Inlet | place: Canada: British Columbia...
CTCATGAAAGATGCAATCAAGCAAAAAATAGTTATCAAATATGTGGAAATATTACTTATTATCCTAATAAAATGAAAACATACGATAAACTTTATACAAAAATGCTTAATTCAGTATGGATGACAAGGAATGAAATTACCAAAGAATCTATAAAAACATCTAGAAATTTAAATAAACAAATGTTTAAGCATTTAAATAATACATTAAACGATGTTCAACAAATTATGATAACACGTACAGAAATAACAAATATTGATGAAGATAAAATACGACAAGCAATTGCTTTAACAAATTTAAAATATTATTTGGATCAGGAACAACTTAAAAGTAAACAAAATGAATTAAAACAAATAAATAATCAAATAAATAATCATATCACGACCTTAAAGCTGTATGGAAAAATTGATGATGATAATGTTACCGAGGATGAATTGAAAGAGCATCGTAATAAGGTAATATCAGAGATTAATACCCTTTCTAATTGGATACCTACATCTGACCAAATTGATAATGCTGTTTTAATAGAAAATAATGATCAATGTATTGATGAAAATAGAGGTGGTTCAAAAAAAAAATCAAAAAGAGTAACAAAACGCCACAAAAGAAAAAAAAGGTTGACAAAAAAACAAAAAAGAAAACAAAAAAGAAAACAAACAAAAAAATACAAAAGAGTAAAATAATAAATATAAGAATAAATATAAGAATATTGTAATTAGCTATCTAATTACAATATGATTGCAAATAAATACGAAATAATAAAAAATATAGGTTCCGGTGCGTTTGGTGGTATATATAAAGGAAAAAACACAAGAACAGGAGAATACGTTGCAATAAAGGTTGAACCAATAAACAAAGAAACAAATATTCTAAAAAACGAGGCACGAATATACCAATATTTAAAAGGGGGTGTAGGTATTCCAAATGTAAAATGGTTTGGTGTAGATAATACTAATAACTATATGGTAATAAATCTATTGGGAGATACTCTTGAACAACGCAGAGCTTCAGGTGGACCTTTTTCTCTCTTGGACACAATTTCAAAAGGTAAACAGATGATTGAACGAATAGAATACATTCATAATAACGGATTAGTTCATAGAGACATTAAACCAGATAACTTTTTATTCGGACTAGGAGATAAGTCTAATATGCTTTATTTAATAGATTTTGGTTTTTGTAAAAAATATAATAGATCTGAAAATGTAAAATCAATATCCTCTGTAATAGGTACACCCAAATATATCAGTATCAATGTTCATAATTTAAAAGAACCAGGTATAAAGGATGATTTAGAATCTATACTTTATGTTATGATGTATTTATATTATAAACACCTTCCATGGGATATTTCCAATATGCCTAATAATGAAATAAGTAAAATTAAGTATGAAATAATATATAACGAAAAGGGTAATATTGAATCTTTTTTTCGTAGTTACATAAACATATTGAAATCTAGTATGAATATAGCGAGCATATATCAATTAATTTATAATTTATTAAATGAAAATATTGTATAAAAATATATTCATATATGAATATATGAATCAACAATGTTACATACCAGCCGTAGTTTATGAAGTTAAAAAACATGTATATGATGCGTTAGATTTTATGTGGTTTTGTTTTTATATGCTAAATTCATTTCACGATGTTTATACAGAGAATAATATTGATAATGAAAATAATAAAGATCCACTTTTACCAATAAATTATGATATTGAAAATTCATTATGAATAATTACAAACAAAAATCAACATAAAGACAAATAATATAGTAAACTATAAATAACATGTCAACAGAAGCAAGTGTTACATCTTCCACTGAACGAGTTACAGGTAGAGTTAAATGGTTTAACAACAAGGCAGGGTATGGGTTTATTACACAAAGTGACGGAGTTCAACCAGGAACAGATATTTTTGTTCATCATAGCAGTATTATTGTTTCAAATCAACAATACAGATACTTGATTCAAGGAGAATATGTAGAATTTTGTTTGAATGAAATGCAGGATAGTACACATAAATTCCAAGCATCTGATGTTAGTGGTATTAAGGGTGGGATGTTAATGTGCGAAACAAGACGTATGTTCCGTGATAATAATCGTAAAGATTCTTTAGTAGAAGATGAGACTGATAATACTGATCCTATGAAACGCTCTAGAAATAAAGTGCGTGGATCAGGTCCTAGAGAGGAACCTATGTAAGTAAAAACCCAATAAATAATCAATAAAAATAATCTAATTTTATATTTTAGGTTATTTTCAAAATACTATTATCCCACTATAAAGTAATGAATAATAATCAAATATCTTTTGACAAATCAAAAATACAAATACTAAAAAAGGCAAATGAAAAGTTATGTTTAGAAAAAGAAAATGTAAAAAATATAATATTCATATATTGTCCACCAAAAGTGGGTTCAACTAGTTTAGTAAGTTCAATACGTTTATGCGGTAGTTATAAATTTAAGGTAATTCATATTCACGATGAAGAAACATTAAAAATTATATCGGGTATAACAGATGTCACTATAAACGAGATCATTAAATATAATGGAGAATTAGGCAGAAATGTATATGTAATAGATATTTATAGAACACCTCTTGAACGTAAAATGTCAGTATTTTTTGATAAATTATCTTCTTTTCATTTTAATAACGATGATAGTAAAGTAAAACATTATAGCATGGAAAGGCTAACAACGAGATTCAATAAAATATTCACTCATATAGGAAATGGTGACCACTATTTTGAACATTATCATGATGTAACTATACCAACTATATTTGATTTTGATAATAAATATTTATCACAAGTAGTAAATAATATTCATTATATAAAATTAAGATTACAAGATTCTAATATATGGGATAATATACTAACAAAATTATTGGGGATAAAAATAATTATGATAAAAGATTATGAAACTTCTAATCAGGAATTAGGAGATTTATACAGAAAGTTTAAAAAAGAATATAAAATACCATCAAATTACATTGTTTATATTGAACAATGCAAGTATTTAAATTATTATCTTTCTGATACTGAACAAAAAGAGTATATAGATAATTTAAGAAAAATACAAACGGATATGTATAAAGGGTTTGGTGCTTTGGAATATAAAACATATTCCGATATTTCTACAGAAAATCAATGGAAAACAAGTATTCAATATGAACATTATTTTGACGAGGGTTGTACATGTAGACTATGTACCAGAAAAAGAAGAAATATATTTAGTAAACTTCAAAAATATATTAAACCCAATATAAGAGATAAAATTATTCATAAAAAAGTATTACAAGAAAATAATGAAACAGATAATTCAAAAGATACAACAAGGGAAAGGACTTCAAAATATCCACAACGCCCACAAAGTTTCATTAGAGGTGCACCGCCAATGAAACAAAGTAAAGTTTTTAAAAACATGAATAAAAATGCAAACATATCATCTAAAAAAATAGATAATAATTTATTTACTAATGTACAAGGTATAAAAATGAGTCCTTGGTAAATTGATTATTATCATAATTAAAATTGATCTTATTAGTATGATATTAGAGATAATATACTAATATAAATATGAATCTTTATGATTATATAAATAAACGCAACTCTTTAAAAAGTCTTACCAATGAAGAATTTGATGAATTATTACCACAATTAGTAAAATTACTAATAAATAATGGATTTATATATGATAATTACCAATCAGACGTGTTAGTTAAAGATTGGAATTCGCTTTGTAAAAAAGATACTTTAAATGAGCCTATCAATAAAATATTTGCTATCAGTGCCACGAATACTATTGGAATGAAGATTATAAAGCATTATATGCCACACTTTTATAATGTAAAAAATTACAAGGGAATTTCTGTATTATCATTATGGAAAAATGATAAATTAGAAAAGGCGCTTCGGTTTAATCGTAAGTACCATTCTACGCCCTATGTCAGTGAAATTATTCGGTCATTATCATTTACATGTGGATTAGGAAAGGTTACTATATATAGACCACTAATTGCAAAAAATGTAGTTTCCTATTTTAATGCTAAACGAGTATTAGATGTTTGTGTAGGTTGGGGAGGTAGAATGTTAGGTGTTAAAAGTCTAGGAAATGATATGCATTATACAGGAATAGAACCATGCCTACCAACATATGAGGGGCTATGTAATATTCAAAATACATTACAATTATCAAATGTAACACTAATCAATGAACCTGCTGAAATTGCATTAAATAATATGTGTAAGGACACAAAATTTGATTTAGCTCTTACAAGCCCTCCCTATTACAATTTAGAAATATATTCAGATGAGGATTCTCAATCATTAAACTATGGTTCATATGAAAATTGGGTTAAAAAATTTTTAGAACCTGTAATATGTAATGTCATAACACGAGTAAAATATAGTTGCTGGAGTATTAAAAATTTTAAAACAGACCAAGAATATAATTTATTAGACGATGTTATTCAAATACATAAAAAACATGGATGGGAAAAGCTAGATATATACTTTTCCATGACCAATAGCAAACGTCCTGGAAATAATAACGATTCAACTACAATGAAGTTAGCAGAAGAAACTACTTATACTTTCGTAGAGTCATCACCAGTAAATACAGAAATATTATCATAAACAATTTGCAAGCGTATTTTCTTCTTTAAATTTTCTTCATCATGAAATAAATAAATTTTAAATCTATATTTTTCATGATTGTTCAAATTATCATGTATAACAATCTTAGCATTAAACTTTAATTCGGGTAAATAAGCCATATATTGAAAAGTACCATCCGTTCGTTCTATCTTATCAAATATATACCCATCATACAATTGTTCCATTTTTTCTGGATTATTAGTATAAAGCTCTAACATGGAACAATCATTTTGAACCTTGCGAATTGATCGCATAGTTGTATTAATATATTCTAATTCTGATGGAGAAGTCCAATCTGTATAAAATTTAGTAGCGTTATCTGAAAGTACTACCATATTATGGTTTTGTTGAAATTTAATAATATTCAACAAATCTACTAATCTACGAATTGGACTAGTAATATGAACATATGCATCCATATTAATCAACTCATGTCTTACCATTTCTTCATCATCGTTTAATGAAGACGCATCTATATATTGACCTCCAGAACTATTCCATATTTGAATAAATTTGCTTACTTCTTCAGGAATATCATTAGGAATTGATGATACGTTATAATTTTTTATAATACTATAACGAAATAAGCCACTTTTATAACCCCACAAATCCTTTGCAGCATAATAATTCATTAACGTCATTAAATAACTTACTACATCATGACTATTACGAATAATAGGTAAATAACGATATATTTTAGATAATAATTTGGTTAATTCAAATACACGCTTATATTCTATATCCTTCAATAACGAAGCTTCTTCATAACGATAATTTTTAAATACACGTATAATACAATTTCCATAATTAATATTTTTTATTTCACCAGTTTCTTTGTTCAAAGTAATATCCATGTAAAATGCTATACGTGACACCTTTTCCTGAAGACTACATAAATTATCAGATAATATAGTTGGTAACATTGGTTTCTTTCGGTCAGGAAGATATATAGTGGCTACCCGCCTTGAGAAAGATTTCCATAAATCCAATACATCAAGCCAAATAGTTACATTAGAAATATAAATAGATAATACACATTCTATATCTTTATTACAATTAGTATCACTAATGCTAAACGCATCATCAAAATCAGTTGTATTTACAGGATCTATTGTAAATATTCTCCATATCTTTTCAGTACGATCTTCTATTGTATTATATTTTTTCTTTATATTTTCCATAGTAATATGCTCTGTTTGTATCTTTATAGATTTACTTGTATCTTTTGTAAATTTTTGTATAGATGAATGTAAGCTTTTACAATATAATTGATACTCATAAAAATTATCCAAGATATCAACCGGACCAATTACATTTGTTAAACAACCAATTGGATGTTTTCCATCCCAGGAGCTATATGTAAATGTTACATATAAATTGACAAATACTTTTGAAAATCCCATATTTTTTACTTCATAAGGAACTAAAAATGCCGGAATTCGTATATCATCAGGAACAACCTTATAAAGTAATCTACCCGATGTTCCATTTGATCGTCCATAAGTTTTACTAGATTTTAATACTAATACTCCTGGAATTGACGAAGATATTCGGAGAGGCGAATGTTCAATTTTTATTACATTATCTGATAATGTAAAACTATCATTTGAAAACATTTTATTTTCCACAGGTGTAAGATTCTCAATCTCTATTGGTTTAAAACCAAGTACCTCATAACAAGTCCAGCTTGTATAATTTCTATTATTAATATGTATCTTATACATATTCATAATAATAATGTAATATAAACTTTATACTTATCTATTAGAATATCTTAGATATGACATTTCAATTATTTTCCTTGTTATCCTTTTCTAATACAGAATCAGAGGCAATTTCAGTTGATGTATTCACATCTGTAGGCAACAATGTATCAATATCAACCTTCTTTACTATTTCTCTCTTAATATTTTGATTTTGAAGAGTGTACATAACAATTCTTGGAATAATAGCAATATTATTCATATATGTACGATATCTGAAACAGGATACACTTGCATTCTTGCCAAATTTAATACTATACCACCAATATGCTGGTATATATATAATTTGACCTGGTTGTAATACAACTTCTAACGTTTTTACTTTTTCAAAATCAGCTTCATATGCAGGTTGTACATTCCAAGGATTTACTGGGGAACGAAATTCAAAATTCTCATAATCGTTATGCGACGATAAATATTTACTACTTCTAGGAGGAATCATTTTAATTGTAATATCCCCCTCTGTTACATAAAAATAATTTCGGTAATTAATTTCATACCTTAATGGAGTTATACAACCCTCCGATCCAAATAATATATCATAATTACAATTAGATACCATATACGGACGTATAAATTCATCGTTATATTGTAAATTTTTTATAACTCCGGTTTCTTGTAAAAAATCAGAATTATTTTCCGAATAATATGTTTGACGCTTATCTTCATTCAATAATTTTATTACAGATTTTAATGTCAAAGGTAAATACATATTATCAGTTTCTACATCTACTACATTACGAACTTTTACCTCAAAGGCGCCATAATTTGACGAAACATAACTTTTACTTGTTGTTTTAAGAAGTTGATCATTTTCCATATTAAATATTACTGGTTGTCGTAAATCGCATATTTCTTCCATACGTTCTTTAGAAACATTGTCTAATTCATATATTTCTAAATCATCACTCGTGCGCAATTGAAATTGTACATGCAAATAAATAAATAAAACTATGCAAAATATAAAAAATCCTATTATATATGTCATTGATTACTAATAAATTAATATAATGATTTTTTTATATTTTAACGTATACAAACTATATATTTTGTTATACATAACTATTCTTTAACAAAAATTATATCATTTTGTTCTTCCTTACTTACAAACTTTTTAAAAAATGAATGAATAAGTTTGAATATATATGATGTATTATATAAATAACATTTGGTGATTTTGTTTACAAATTTACTACGAAACATTAAAATCATTGAATGCAATAAAGAATTATATTTATTAAAATCCGTGACAGATAAGGATTTTAAATTTATATGTAGATTATACTTTTCATTAGTTAATAAAACATTTTCTATAATACTTGATATATAATCTTGAATGATATTAACATCAATATTATATTTTACTATTAGTTTCAAGTAACGACTATCTATATATACTAAATTACTATTATCATGATTACACATTTTTGAAAATAGTAAATGTAAATCATTCGTTATTTCAATTTTATCATCAAAAGTATATTTATTACATAGTTGTACCATAAATTTTATATATTATGAATAATACATAAATTACCTTTATAACGTATTTCTTAAGCTTCTATTTCATTATCATTTGAATTTACGTTATCAGCTGATTCTACATTATCAGTTGATTCTACATTTTCAATTATAACATTCTCGTCTATTACATCATTATTTAATAATTGTAAATTTGCACTTTTATCTGATGCCTCATCTACGTCAGATGTATTCTCAATTTTTTGTACATCCTCTAATACTGAAGCACTTGCTATTTCATCAACATTACTATTAGTATTCTCTAGTGGTTTTGTTATCATCATTGTCATTATTTTCTGACTGGTATCCAATGTCATGGATTGAAGTTTATAAATAGTATCTTTTGCATCACGTAAATCATTTGTTAATTGATCAATTCTACTCGTTAAATCTGTTATTGTTTCATCCACCAAAGTGCTAGATACAGAATTTTTGGTGCTTTTTTCCAAATCTTCTATGCGATTTACTAGTGCTCTTACTACATTATTATTGACATCTTCCTTTCCTACACCACTTGTGGTCATAGGGACTTCAGCATTTTCCCATTTTTGTAGTAATGTTTCAACACGTCCCAATCGTAAAGTTGTTAAAGCAAATGCATCCGATATAGATAATTTAGGCTGTGATGGTTGTGATGGCTGTGATTGCTGTGATTGCTGTGTTTGCTGTGAATAATTACTCTTAGGTTTAACTTGTGAATTTTGATATTGAGGAGGATATTGTCCTTTTGCAATTTGAGAACTAGTCGGTTTATTAGAATCACCAGCACGTCTTGCGCGAGCTGCAGCTACTGATCTTGAACTACTCATTTATTTAATAATACATATTGTTTCTAAATTATTGACGCATGAAATAAATAAAACTTATTTAGCATTATTTATTTTTCTTTTTATAGAACATATGGAGAGTTTAGATAATACATCAAAATCATCAGGATTCTTTAAACAGGTATTTAGTTTAGATGAAGATGCAAAACACGATTTATTAAATATAATTCAATATGCTATTTTAGCTATAATACCTATTATTATTATCAATAAAACAATGCAAAATTATGTCCCTGAGGCCGATGAAGAAAAAAGTAACATTGAAATTACGTTTGAAGTACTTCTCCAAACCCTTGTTATGTTTATAGCTCTATTCTTTATTAATCGTATTGTGTGTTATATACCAACATATAGTGGTTCAAAATACCCTGATTTCAAAATTATATATATTATTTTAGCAGTTTTAATGATTACCTTAAGTTTACAAACAAAACTTGGAGAAAAAGTTGGAATTCTTACCGATAGAGTAATTGAATTATGGAATGGTAATAGTGATACTAAACAAAATAAAAAAGGTGCAAAAGGAAATGTCAAGGTGTCACAACCTATCTCTCAAAATGGAGTACCTCAAACACAATCTATAAGTCAAGCAGCGATTAATCAATCAATGAATGATCAATTTTCAACTTCTATTAGTGCATTACCTAACAGCAATGAACAACAATTACCAAATTATAACAACATGGTACAACAAGATAACACTCCTTTAGTAAATGCTGCAACACCAGGTGCTAGCGATCCTTACATGAATAGTGGTCCCATGGCAGCTAATGAAGCTTTTGGTGGTGGTATGTTCGGTTCTTCCTTCTAAATCAATATAGATATACAAAAATATATAAATATTAGTATTTATATATTTATTAAGAATGGATATTGATAAACTCATTAAAGCACTAGATAAAGAAGAAAATGAGGAAATTTTAAATATGACTAGTGAAAAAATTAACCAAATGGTTCAACAAGCACTAGATGAACTACTATTAACAGACGATACTTACGATACATATATTAGCAAATTACAAGGTTATAGATACATTGATGAAATAGATGACTTAAAAATTGGGTCCTTCATACGATGGATATTATTAAAAAACCCTGATAATTTACGATTAACAAATGGATCTATTCTCTGCGATATAAAAATAACAGATGTTGGTATTGTTCTCGTATGCAAAGGAGCATATGGAAAATATTTCCAAGTGAAATTTGATGAAAATATGATATTTCAAAAATTATCAGACCAAGAAAGGGTTCTTTTGAGTGCGTTAGATCATCTTTCTTACGATAACTAAATTATATATAATCAAATAATATATATAATTTTGAACTTAAAGAGACCCTTGCGTTTTTACGTTTTTTTACTCCAAAAGTCCATTCGATTTTCAAAAAGTGGACAAAAATAAAATGTCCATTTTCAAATTCCTGGAGGACTTTCTGAAACCCGTTTTTTTGTGACTGAAAAAAAAATTAAGGTCTCACGTTGAAAAATAAATTTCAATTTTGTGACGATAAATTTTTTCGCGTATAAAATATGCGTTTTTTTTCGGTTGCTAATATATGTCAGTTTTAGCAACTTTTAGCAACCAAAAAAACGCAAAAAAACGCTTTTTATATGAATGTAAAATATGTGACTTTAATACATGTAATAAAACTGACTATGAACGTCATAATGACACTGACAAACACAAAATGAACAATAATCAACCTTTGTCAACCATTTTATCATGCAAAAAACGCAAAAAAATTCAAAAAAACGCATTATTGTATTCATGTGAAAAATGTAATAAATCATATAAAGATAAGAGCGGACTATGGCGTCATAACAAGAAATGTACGTCACAAATAAATAATGTATCAGAAATAAATAACAGCATATTAGAAACAACTGATGAAGGCAGTTTAGTAAAAATGCTCCTAGATCAAAACAAAGAATTCAAGGATTTATTGGTAGAACAGCATAATCAGATGATGTCACAGAATACTACGATAATAGAGCTGTCTAAAAATAACCAAACAATCAACAACACGAACAACATAAATAGTCATAATAAAACATTTAACCTTCAATTCTTCTTGAACGAGACGTGTAAAGATGCGATGAATTTATCTGATTTTGTAAAAAATCTTCAGTTGAATTTTACGGAATTGGAAAAGATGGGGGAAGTAGGATTCGCTGAAGGTCTCTCCAGGATGTTTGTAAGAGGACTCAGTGAATTAGATATAACCAAGAGACCCATTCATTGTACAGACGTGAAGAGAGATATAATGCATATCAAAAACGAAGGGAAATGGGAAAGAGAAACCGCTGACCAAAAACAGATAAAGAAAGCAATAAAACAAATAGAAAACAGAAATGTAATGCATTTATATGATTGGAAAGATGCCCATCCAGGTTGTGGAAATTGGGATAGCAAATTAAATACAAAATTTTTGAAAATGCAATACGAAGCAATGGGTTCTGGAGGAGAAGAACAAGAATTGAAAGATTATAAAAAAATCATCCGTAAAGTATCAGAAAATACCATCATTGACAAAGAAAAGTATAAGAATTTCTGATTTCAAAAATCCACAAGAATTAATATATATAATTTTGAACTTAAAGAGATCCTTGCGTTTTTACGTTTTTTTACTCCAAAAGTCCATTCGATTTTCAAAAAGTGGACAAAAATAAAATGTCCATTTTCAAATTCCTGGAGGACTTTCTGAAACTCGTTTTTTTGTGACTGAAAAAAAAATTATGCTCTCATGCCGAAAAATAATTTTCAATTTTGTGACGATAAAATTTTCGCGGAAAAATTTAGGCATTTTTTATCTTCGTCTAATATACGAAGAAAATGACGAAAAATACGAACAAAAAAATGCCAAAAAATGCCATTAATTATTATTGCGAAAAATGTGACTTTAAATGTATTAAATTAAGTAATTGGGAATCACATGTACTCACACGTAAGCATGAAATACGAACAAATACGAACATGGCATTAAATAAAAATGCCAAAATATACACATGTGATTGTGGAAAAAAATATACACATGCATCATCATTATGGAATCATAAACAAAAATGTAACCTAACACACGATAACTCAATAAAAGACATAAATCCTATACCAGTTGCTCAAAACACAATATTAGGAACCAATGATGAAAGCAAAATAGTAACCATGTTACTACAACAAAATCAAGAATTTAAAGATTTGTTATTGGATCAAAATAAAACCATTATAGAGTTGTCTAAAAATAATCAAACGATTAATAACACTCATACAAATAGCCATAATAAAACATTCAACCTTCACTTCTTCTTGAATGAGACGTGTAAAGATGCGATGAATCTTTCTGATTTTGTAAAGGGGTTACAATTAAATTTTGCTGAGTTGGAAAAAATGGGAGAAATAGGGTTTGCTGAAGGTCTCTCTAGGATGTTTGTAAGAGGATTGAATGAGTTGGATATAACCAAAAGACCAATCCATTGTACAGACGTAAAGAGGGATATTCTTCATATTAAAAATGAAGGAAAATGGGAAAGAGAAACTGCTGATCAGCAACGAATCAAGAAAGCAATAAAACAAATAGAAAATAGAAATGTTATGCATTTATATGATTGGAAAGATGCTCATCCAGGTTGTGGAGATTGGGATAGTAAACTAAATTCCAAATTTCTCAAGATGCAATATGAAGCAATGGGTTCGGGAGGAGAAGAACAAGAATTGAAAGATTATAAAAAAATCATCCGTAAAGTATCAGAAAATACGATTATTGACAAGGATAAATACAAGAATTTGTAATAATTTATTTTCAAAAATAAATTATTAAGAACGATTACGCTTTTTTGTGATTTTATTTTTTTTTTTATTACGTCGTGTTTTTAGATTTAATGTAACCAAAGACCCCCTTTTTTTATCACACTTGAAAGAACCACGTGTTAAGTTTTTACGAGAGAATATAGTTTTTGTACAAATTCCAATTCCCTTTTCTTCTTCTTTAGGAGAAACTTTCTTAATACACCTGCATAATTTTGTAGTTAATATAGATTTAGCTTTTTTGCGGATATTTTTCATTGTTTTTGGAATTGGTTCATTATAATAGTTTAAAATTTTGACATAATCCTGTTTTTTTAATGCTAAAGACATTAGTTTATAAGAGACTTACTATACTATGATATTATTTTTTACTAGAAATAATAATATATTATTTATTCAATGTTTGTTTTATCCGCAGATAATTAAATATCTTGTTATGTAAGTAGATAAGATGAATAATAATGATTCCAAAGTTGTAGTATTTGACCTTGATGAAACCTTAGGATATTTTTTAGAATTTGGAATGTTATGGGAAACAATTATAACATATGTTAATAATGATAAAATACAAAATCAAAATATATTTAATAATTTATTAGATTTGTATCCAGAATTTTTACGCCCCAATATGATACCTGTTTTTAAATATTTAAAGCGCATGAAAGAAAAAAATAAGTGCGATGACATAATGATTTATACAAATAACCAAGGTCCGAAATCATGGGCAATTATGATAAAAAATTACATAAATATGAAAATAAATTTTGAATTATTTGATAAAATAATTGGCGCTTTTAAAATAAATGGAGAAAGAGTAGAATTATGTCGTACAACAAATGAAAAAACAAAGGATGATTTATTACGCTGTACACAATTACCAAAAACTACACAAATTTGCTTTGTAGATGATGTTCTTCATCCACAAATGATGACAAATGATATTTATTATGTAAATATTGATCCATATATTCATAATATATCATATTCTGAAATGTTAAAACGTTTTATAAATAGTAAAATTGGAAAAAAAATAATACCTAATAAAGAACATTTTATAAACTTTGTTCGCAAGTTTATAAAAAAATTTAGATATGATTATGTAGAAAAGACAAAAGAAGAATATGAAATTGATAAAATTGTTACAAAACAATTAATGGAGTATTTACAAAATTTTTTCAAAAACTAATTTTGATTACTCACAGATCTATATTGATTATCATTAGTTATGTCATTTGTAATATCCTTATCATCGTCTCTTGAATGAGGTAGTATATTTTTAGCTCTTACTTTCAAGTAATCAATGTATTTGTCAAACATACTATGTACAATAACTGTCATAAATATAAAGATACCAGCTTGAAAAGCTATTTTTCTATCTAACTCGGTAAATGTTATACTTTTTCCTCTAAAAGGACGAAATCTTATTATTAAAAATATTGCAATATATATTTTTACGATTAAATCTACTTCTTTATAAGTTTCAGGGTTAATTATTGCTACACCAATTATAATACTAAAATAAAAAAGATAACTTATGATAATAAATGTATTAACACCCCAATATTGAACATTTTGAAATACAGACATTTATATATTACTAGAATATTTTATTGAAACGCTATTTTAGGGATATTATATGATAATATTTTTCTATTATCATATTATATTATGAATCAAGAAACTAATTCTCAAATTCAATTACAACAGAATATACGTATGTATGAGAGAAACATACCATCTGGACCTCTCCAACCATATTTAAATGTACGTCCTGTATCTACTAAATACTCAATCATGCCGATAGTTGATCCTAGAAAAAAAATAAATGTTCCTTTTAATGTTATACCAACATTTAATATGGGCAGTACATTTGACCCTGGAAATGCACCAGGTCCATGGTCTGGTTATGCTTCTCAGATTAATACTGAATCTGAACTAAAAAATCAAATATATGCACTTCAAAATTGTGATCAGTCTGTATACGTTCCTAATAGTACAAGTGATTTATATAATTATAGATTTAAGCCATCTAGTAATGTACAACAACCATTTCCTGATTTATTTACCCAACCACGATTTGAACAATGTAGCAAGGCGCCTCCTAATATGCATAGTAATGTATTTTATAGCTCTACACGTGTAGATACTATGAATACTTTTGATGAACAATCGCAACAACAACCAGAAAAACCTAAGTAATCATCACAACAAAAATAATTATAATATTTCTTGTATTTTTCCTTTGACATTACACAAAATATCCACCTAGTGCACCTTCAAACGCCTTATTAATAGATGCAATATGTTTCATTTTTTCTAGTATACCATTCGCTTCGTCTGGTTTTATAATATTACATACATAGTAATAAAAACGTAACGTACTTATATAAAGTCCATAATCAATATTACCATCTAATAAATAATTCTCTACAGAATATATCATTTTTTTACAACAATCGTAAGCTTCACGATAGTAACCATTATTAAAAAAGGGTGTCATGATATAATGATATACATAATGATAATTGGTAGTTATATTTTCAAAATTATTTACAATTTGTCCATAGTCTCCATATGAACGTTCAATATCATCATAAAACTCATCTAATACTTCCAAATAGAACATTTCCTCGCCATGACCATATCCAGCATGTGTTGTATCCGTTATAATCTCTTTTATTCGTGATAATATTTTTTTACCCACATCAATACTACATGTAAATAAACAACCGCATGCAAGCCATCGGTATTGTTCATAATATTCAGCTTTGAAAGCCATCTCTTTATATTTTTTATCTACACATCCCATGATTTGTATATGAAATTTATCCTTTTTAATATTATTTAATACATGCGGTATTCTATTCATGTTATAGAGGTGACAAATCTTATTAGTTGTATCATTTACGTGTAAATTAGAATCAATCCATCCAAATGTAGATGTTTTAAATGGGTTAAGTTCCATTCCCTGTAATACAAAATCAAATTTATTACAACATAGTAAATGGGATTCGGGACAAGTACGCTCATCTCTAGTTGGCCAGTACTTAGTACGATTCTCTTTTACCTTTTCTGTAAATTGCGCACTCCATAATTCTTTGTATTCTTGTTCTATAAATAGAGTCATACCCTGATAACCATACGATATTCTTTTTTCTTTAATAATATCTAATATGCTTTTATTTCCAAAAATAATTAAATAAATAGGTAATTGTAATAATACGTCAATACCTTTCAGGGCTTTTTCATGACTTCGTGCTTTGGGATGATATTGAGATAAATCAAAACATGATGTTACTAACGTACAATCTGGAATAAACATTTTGTGTATTATAGATATTTATCTTTATACTTTTTTTATGCCAAGATTTGTTCGTATAGCAAGTCCATATATTTTTCTTTATGAAGTATATGTCGTCCAATATAGTAGATGAGCTAACATTAGAATATTTAATGAATAGGTCACAATATCAAAAATATATGAATAAAAAAACACCTGAAAAGTTATCCAATAAAAAAGATGTGAAATTTTATAGAAAACGAATATTAGCGTTGACCAAGGAATTATTGTATCCTGATGATAGAGAGAATAAAAATTGTTGTTCTAATGTTGATAAATGTTATGAAACGTATATTCATGCATGTATAGAGTATTTTAAAACTTTAGATAAAAGTGATATAATTCAACAGGATTATGTAAATATGGATGACCCCATTTTACAAAATAATATAGATGAAATAAAATCTCAATCATACGCGGATGATTTATTTATGCGTACAATTAAAGTACAGCCTACTACAACATTAGATAATTTTGTTACTCGTAATAAAGTTGTAAAAGAGGATGTAATTCTTCCTATACAGAAAGATATTAATTTAAAAGACCCTGAACTAAAAAATAAGGGAATTAAAAATAAAAAGGATGGTGACGAGAGAAAAAAGAAAAAGAAAAAGAAAAAAAATGACCATGAGAAACCGAAAGAAAATATAGCATAAAAATAAAATCTATACATTTATTATAAAGAAAATGACTAGAAAAAAAGGTAAAAAATCATATAAAAGATCCAATAAAAAGTCATATAAAAGATCCAATAAAAAAAAAACTAAAAAAATAAATAATAATTCGGGAAAAATGAAACCATTACAATGTGGACCAAAAAATGGTAAATCAACATTTACATGTTATAGTGAAGAAGAATTAAATAAATTACGCGAGTTATGGAATATTAGACATCCAGATGCCAAAATAACTACAATGAATACAAAAGATATTTGGAATAAATTACAACAGAATTTACAAAACGTATGTAGTAAAGAATCATGCTGGTTAAAACAAAATTTTGTAGATACCAAACATAATAAACAAATGATGCAGTCTTTTGCTCCCGAAGCTCCAAAATCTTGGAATAAAAATCCTAATGAATGGTTATCTAGTACTGATATATTAAAAGTAATGAAGCAATATGAAAAAGCATATAGATGTTTTGAATTTTTAGGCCCAAGCCCTATTGATTATGATACACACAAGGCATATGGTGAATGTGTTTGGCAGGAATTGTGTGAATTCAATTTAGAACAACAAATAAAAAGTGGTAAAACCAAAATAGGAATTGTATTTAATTTAGATCCTCACTATTTAAATGGATCGCATTGGGTTAGTATGTTTATTAATATACGCAAGAATACGATATTTTATTTTGATAGTGCAGGAGAAAAAATTCCAAACCAAATAATGACATTGGTTGACAAAATTAAATCACAAGGTAAACAAATTGGTAAAACATTTACATTTGATCAAAATCACCCTGTAGAGCATCAATATGGTAATACAGAGTGCGGTATATACTCATTATTTTTTATTGTTCATATGCTGGAAGATAAATTCACAACACATTATTTAAAAACTCATATTTTAAAAGATAAATATATGGAAAAATTTCGTAAAGTTTATTTCAATACGGAACCATTATAACATTTTTGAATACATCTTTGAATATTCCAATGTTTACATAAATAAGCATATAAAAATATAATATGCTTATTTATAATGTCTTCAGAAGATTTTTTAACCGAATCCAATACAGATACGTTATGGGAAGTTATTATAGAAAATGATAATGTTCCAAAAAATAAACAAACACAAGATACCTTTGTAAGACTACTTCCAGAGTTTTACAAAAGAGAGAAACAAGACACCAGTGTAACTTTAATTGAAATGAACAAACATTTTATTTCATTAATAATAAACAAATTATCTCAAAATCGTAACACAAAAGCAGTTAATACAACAAATGCTATTACAAATGAAGATATTAAAAAAGAAAGACAATCCGTTTTTGAAGAACAATTTAACCAACGACAACAAGAATTTAGTAGTGCAATGAAAATAAATACACCAGATGAACCTAACTTCAGAGATAATAGAGTGGACGAACCATTAGAAAATATAGAATCCATTATTGAGAAAACAATCGCAGAGAGAAATTTAGAAATAAATAAAATTCAATATAATACAGACAAGACAGACGCTCATAATTGGTTAACATCTACAGATACATCATTAAAAGATGAAAAACAAAGAGAGAAAGAACAGGCATTAAAAATGATAAAAATAGGGAAGGATGATTTGGTATCTGTAATACCTAGCGAAGACCTAGAAGATCTAAATAAAAATAAGCAAATAACTTGGGGTAAGGATACGCATATTGAAAATAGATCTCCAGATATGTCAATATTTTCAAAATTAAAATCAAAATCTATTCCTAATACAAATGAGATGACAATAGAAAAATTATATAATCATATCAATATGCGATTTGATAAATTAGAAGAACTTCTTAACAATTTACAAAAACAAGATGATAGCGCGTAAAATTTAATATCATGTAATCGTATATGAACTTTTATTGGAAAACATCATTATATGTAATTGCTGTAGTTATATTAGTTTACCTTATGGGACAAGAAATAGTAGAATCGTTTAGAGGTGGACGTCGTGGACGTAGACGTCATGGTTATGGTAGACGAGGATGGAGAGGCGGGTATAATATTGGACCTCGTTTCAATCGTTGGAATGGCCCACTTCCTGGATTGAGACGTAATTATGTAGTTGCTGGACCTGTTATTGCATCAGGTGTTGTTGCTAATCATGCGGCATCTCCAACTTGGTATAATAACACATGGTCTTTTTTTGGAAACAGATGTAGAGATGGATGTACAAGCATTGGAAATGGTGTATGGGGGTGTCAATATCCTACCAATAGCCCTACTAGTTGTATGTTTGCACGCGATTGCGATGGATGCGGAGGATATTGAATGACAAAAAAAATGAAATGAATTTCTAATTTTCTTACATAACAATCATAATAAGAAAATTAGAATGTGTGTACTTACCAATATTGAAACACATCAGTGTTACCAAAAATGGAAAAAACTTTTGAAAAATCATCAAGATGAAAGAGTTGAAACTCTTGGAAATAGTGTCTGGAGAGAAAAAGATAAAAAAGAATGGCAATTACTATTTGCATTGCTACAAAGTAATATGCACAAAGAATTAAGTGAGATTCGCAGAAAATCTCAATTGCGTACCCAAGAAAAAATCATGAAATGTTTATAGTAATATTTATTTACACCATAATAACTTCACCCTTTGTATTGTAACATACCTAATTATTTTTATTGGGACACAATTAGTATATATATATATTGGAAACTATATTAGAAACTACGACAAGTTATTACTATTATCTTGAAAATGCAACCCTACGATTTTATCCCACCACCTACAAATAAAAACGACAAGAAGAAACATACTCAAAAATGTCTTAACATTTTCAATCCATTGTCACAACTCACATGTGAAAGTAAAGATTCTTATTTGACAAAATGTCTAATAAATCCCGATTTAGACAAGTTATTTCCTAGAGATACAGAAAAATCTACCAGATATTCGTTTTGTCAACTACAAGAATCATTACTTAATGAATGTTGTAGTCAACAATATACACACAAGTGAAGATTATTAATATTCTTCAGGATCAAACCTTTGGTAAACTGAATTGACTATCTTGACTAATTCTTCAGTAAAACATTTATATCTCTTTCACTTATTTACCCTGTCCTTACATCTCCCCAACCTTGACTATCATGATTACCAAATACTTCCCTAAATCTAGAACTTGTTGCTCTTGGTATATATCTTTCATCATCATCAGGATATTCACGTGAACGTTTTTTTTGTGTTTTCTTTCCTTCTGTTTTCTTTCCTTCTGTTTTCTTTCCTTCTGTTTTCTTTCCTCTACCATAGTTATCAGGGTTAGAAGATTTAATCTTTCGTAGCTCTTTTCTTCGTGCACTTTCACTATCTCTCCATGTACTATAATAATCCTGGGCCGCATCACGATTAAACGTCTTCGTCTTATCATAAATCTTCGCAAAATGCTTTAAAAAGTTTGGTATTTTCTCAAATGATTCAACTCTAACAGGTTCACGTTTTATATTATATATCGTATTGTCTTTATCCGCAAGTAACTGAAGAAATTTATCTTGTGATGTTTTATCTTGTGATGAATTTATTTTATTTGACCTTTTATTTGACCTTTTATTTGACCTTTTATTTTGTTTTGGTTTGGTGGATGGTAACTCTGATGATGAACGTCCTAAATTGGATTCAGGGTTTACATTAAAGACATTTTGTGGATCTTTTAATGAACTCAATTCAACTTCTTCACCTTCATTATACCATTCCTGACTATCCTCACCTATATCATGATCAATAGGCTGGCTGTCGTCGTTAGCATATTTATTAATAGGTGAACTAATCATATCATGATCGTCCATATTCAAATAGTATGAGGCTTTTATTTCTTCCGGAGTCATTTCTTCCGGAGTCATTTCTTCCGGAGTCATTCCTTCTTTCGGAGTCATTCCTTCTTTCGGAGTCATTCCTTCTTTCCGAGTCATTCCTCCATAACCATAACTACGACGCGTAGATATTCTTTTTTTAATGTTCATTTTTCTAGGTTTACGACGTGTTACTCTTTTTTGTTTACGTTGTGTATGATTCTTACCTTTTTTTCTATATT
>Ga0233412_10000591_pt1 | contig 20654 bp, 22 predicted proteins | sample Na_anoxic_4_MG_FD_180667 | JGI IMG/M metagenome (GOLD analysis project Ga0233412, IMG submission 180667) | Seawater microbial communities from Saanich Inlet, British Columbia, Canada - Na_anoxic_4_MG | ecosystem: Environmental > Aquatic > Marine > Inlet | place: Canada: British Columbia...
CATTAACACTTCCATATTACATATATTCGTTTACGGCTTCGTAAATTAGTTCTTGTTCTTCTTCACTAAATTTATCCTCACCTTCTACAAAAGTGGCATCACCACCGTGTTCATCACTATACTCCTCCACTATAAACTTATGTTCACCATAAGAACCATAAGCCTCAAACTTAAAAGCAAACCAAGTTTCATAGTTATTTTCTATATATACTTTATCATTACCAGCCTCTTCTATAGAGTCTACATAAGTCATGTCGTCTAATTGTTCAAAAATAACGTCTTTATCTTCATCAGTGAAATTTTCTTCACCTTCCATATAAACAAGTTCTCTGTCATCATTCATGTCTTGCATGCTTGCTTTGAAGTCATTTCCTTTATACTTCCCAATATAGGTGTGTTTGCCCTCTTCGTGGGTCTTTACTTTGTCATTAATTACTACTTCTGCCATTTTTAATATGCTTTTATTTTAATTTTTTTATCCCAATCTTCTTTAGTATGTCTAGTGCCATATAGATAATACTCCTCTATTTTTTGGGTTTTATTGACCAATGCCGGTCCTTTAGAGTTATGCGTTTTAAGATTTCCACTACAATTTAAAGCGTGGATAGTTGTTTTACTACCATCTTCTTCTTCCCTGGTATATTTTTTTATTGTATATTCTTCTCCCATAAATTAAACTAGATTATATTTTTTAATAATTCTTTTATTTACCAAACTTTCTTTTCCTTCTTTTTTTATTAACTCATATATTTTTTGAGCTGCCAATTTTATATCTTTCATCCCACCTTCAATTTTGGTTTTACCTTTATATATTGCGACTTCCACACTACCTGGAGTGCTGACTAACTTACCACCAACTTTTTTATTAGTTTGTTGTACCACTTTTTGTCTAACTTCATAAGTCACAATTTTACAAATGTGGTGACCTCTTTTTTCCATCATTTTACTTCCTCCCATTTTATTATTTTTTTAATATTATACAATTTCTTTTTTTATCATTCTACCATCCCATGCCATAATTTCTTGCATCTTCCATTTTGCTCCATCATAAGTGGGTGCCCCTATTGGTCCTCTTTGGTGTACGTCTAGACCTAACTCTCTAGTCCATGAAGACATCCATAAGAATCTCTTTTTCCTTTCAATAATATAGTCAACTTTATCGGTTAACCTATTTGTTTCTTTTACTATTCTATACATTATCGTCTCCTTTTTTAATATAGTTATACCAAATTGTTGCTACCACCATCATTAATACAATAGTCCCCAGTGTGTAAGCTAACATCCATGGTGTGTTATTAGATTCAGATAGTATAGCGGGTGTACCCATTACTACTAACCAAGTTAGAAATATTAATCCAGTGTTAGTTTCTAATTTTCTTTCTACTTTTACCGTTCTTTCTATGTTTATTAATCTAGATAGTGCGTCCTGCATATCTTTACCATATACTGGTTGGGTGTGTTTTGTACCATCTTTTTCACCAATAGTTACCATATATTTTAAGTAACCTGGATTATTTTTACTTTTATCAACAAATTTACACTCTAAAGCTCGTCTCCTATTGAACTTGTGCTTATGTGTTTTTGTTTTTAACTTTTCTTTCCACATAATTACTCGTTTTCATACCAGACACCATAAACTGGTATCGTAGTACCTTCCACCACATTACCGTTTACATCTCTTACTTTTGCGTTACACATTAACTTTTTTTCTTTTATTGCTGGTGAATCTTGTTTTGTCACCGTCATGTATTTTGGGTTCTTCGAACCTAATTTTCTTTTTTTTACTCCCATGTTGTTTATTATTTTATATGATTGTTTTATAATACAAATATAGTAATTTTTTTTTAATCAAACAGGTCTGAAAGAAAAACTTTTTCTTCGTTAGTTAATTCTTCATACCATTGGCTAAATTCAACACCTTTTTTACCTTGGTACCCATCTATTAATTCTCTATATCTACCACCTTTTATCTTACCGAATATATTGTTTTCTTCACTTTTTAAATTAGTTGATTGTTTTGGGTTATTGGACATTAACTCCCTAACTTTATTACCTAATTCCATATCATTAGGTGTTTCTTTTATTAGTTTTTTTATTAAGTCCGTAGTGTTTTGGGTTATATCTATTTTATTTTCCATGTTATTTTTTGTTTATTTTTTTTGATGCGTAGTCTTCAAATAAACATGGTATCCACGCATGGACAAATAACGCCAAAGAACAACTCATAGCTACATACCAGTGTTCCCAGTAACCTACTTTTTTATCCTCTAAATGTTTTATTTTTACCATATTATTATCTTTTTTGTTTTTCACTGTGATTTAAGCATATCACTTACGTTTATAGTTGTAGGTAGTGGTTCTTGATTTTTGTCATCACAACTACATAATTTTTTATTTGCAACCAAAGAAGAAGCTTTTAATAAACTTTCAAAGGTACCAGCGTCCGACCACCACGAATCTAGAAAGTGACAACTCATTAATCTGTCTTTAACGTAAAAATTATTAACATCTGTAATTTCTAATTCACCTCTATCAGAAGGTGTTAGATTTTTTATATATTTAAATACCGTATTGTCGTACACGTATAGTCCGGTTACACATAGATTAGATTTTGGGTTTTTAGGTTTCTCTTCAATGGATATCACGTCACAACTCAACCCTTTCCTTACATTTGCAACACCAAATCTTTCTGGGTCATGTACTTCTTTTAAAAATATTCTAGCCCCACCATCAAAATCCTCCATATCACTAACAGTAATTTCATCATCAAATATATTATCACCTAAACAAACAGCAACATTAGAAATCCCAACAAATTTTTCAGTTAGACCTAGTGCGTGTGCTATACCACCAGCCTCATCTTGTATTTCGTAAGATAATTTTAAACCCATAGCTCTACCACTACCTAATAAATTTAATATATCACCACAATGTTCCCTACCTGAAACAATCATAATATCTTTACAACCCATATTTTTTAAAGTTTCTAATGGGTAATATATCATTGGTTTATCATAAACAGGTAGTAAGTGTTTATTAGTTACTTTGGTTAGTGGGTATAGTCTACTTCCGGTACCACCAGCTAGTATAACCCCTTTTAGTCTTTTTGCCATATATTAATTATTTAATTTATTTTTTATTTTAAGAGAGTTGAGTATTTCATCTGTTATATCACAAGCAACCTCGTTTTCTTTTCCTTCTTGGTAAGCTGTAACCACTTTATCACTAAAGTCGTCAGTTGTTATAATGGCTTCTATTTTACCAAACCCTTCCAGGCCCATTAATTCTCTTACACCCAATATTCCTCTATGTGAAAATGAATGTACAATTCTTTCTTTATTTATATATCTTTTATTAAATCCCATTTATAACATTACTTTATGATGTTTCTCCAGAAAAATTAAAAGCCAACTGGTCTCTGTCGACCGTTTGGTATGATTTTACCAACTTCCTTTTTATGAATCTGTTACTTACCTTAACTTTCCTTATGTGTGGGCTTACCAATTGTCCGTTTTTTCTATAATACCCTTTTATAAAAATTTCTTTATATATACTCACTTATTATATTATGTGTGTTGTTTATTTTATTACAATATAATCTAAATTAATAGGTAATTCAAGTATTAACAACATTCTTTTACACACCTTCTGTGTTATCGGCTTTACCACATTCAGTGGAACAATACCTAGTATCTTCTTCTAGAGTCTCACCACAAAATCCACACTCACATATACCTATAGACATAAGTTCCTCAAGTTTATTTTCAAACTCTTCTCTTAATTCATCTTCGTCTATGTAAACACCTTCACTATCATAGTCATATGGGATGGATATAAAAATACCACCTTCTAATAATTTTTCATCTTTTTTACTTATCACCATTTTATTTTATTTTTTAGTGAACCAGGAAGGATTCGAACCTTCGACCGTCAGCTTAGAAGGCTGATGCTCTATCCAGCTGAGCTACTGGTCCATTTTTTTTACAAATATAAACTAAAAAACCCTATAAACCAAGGGCCTATAGGGTTTTAATTAAGTTTGTGGTATGTTACCTAGGTTTTTTGGTATTAGTCTTATTAGAACGATTACTATTACTTCTATTTGTTTTAACCTTTGTATTATTCTTTGGTCGAGTGTAATTTGTGTTTGTTTTTACCCTCGTATTTCTATTTGGTGTAGTGGTTACCTTTGTATTTCTGTTTGGTGTGTAAAGTATTGATTTACCGTCTATGTGTGTAACGCTTGGTCTGTGTGTGTTAGGTCTATTAGGCCTATGTGTAGGTTTATTAACTGGTCTTTTAATTATAACGTGAGTAGTTGTGGTATAATGTGATGGTGGACAGCTATTGTAGTAATAGTACCAAGGATAGTAATGTGGTGTTCCATAGTAATAATACCAACCACTATTCCATCCCCAGTATATTTGATTGTCATAATATGTTACTGAAGCGTGTTCTTCTCTTAAATCAGAGTATTCTGCATCTGATATGTAGTATGTTCCGTAACAACTTGTTAAAAATAACATTATTAATACTATTACTGACCAAACACACCCTATATATAGGTAGCTTTGGTAATATTTGGTGTGGTCGTTATTCTTCATTTTTATCTTCACAACTTATTGTAAATGGGTTAGGTGGTGTTACCGGAACAATCCTTTCTGTTAGTAAGGTACTTAAGGTGTTAGCATTGTTTTCTTCTAAGTCTTTCACCTCTTTTAGTTTATTGTTAATTGTTTTTAACATAGTTAAATGGTTGTATGTTACTCCAAACTCTTTTCTAACAACAACATCATCTAAATTTAAACCCAATAGAAACCCTTCTAACCACATTTTAAATTCTTTACTTGTCATATTCTTTTTTTAAAAATATACGATAATTCATTAATTTTGTCAAACTATAATTCGTTTATTATAATTTCATCTTCATTAGCATTTATATGGTCTAATGTTTCTTGTGGTATTCTACATCCATTAACAATATCTACTGGTAGTTCCTGCAAACCATATTTTTTTTGGTAACTTAGTAAAGCTGTTACATTAATTAGGTCTTCTGGAGAAAATACTTTAAGGTCGTCTATTGTGGATTCTATGTACCCCCACTGCCATAACTTATATATAGCCAGACCATCTTCCTTTTTATCTTTCTGTGTTTTTTTATAACAAGCTGGTAACGAGGCAAGAATATCTTCTTTTGTTTTTACTTCTTCTTTTGTCCCAACATTTCCTTGATTTAACCATATTAGTAGAGCTAAAGGGTCACCACCATCGGTAGTTTCGTCAAAACTAATTGCTTTACATGGTACGTAATCAAATTCACCACCACCTCTAACATATATTTTTGGACTAACGTACGACCCGTCTTCATAAACTTCATAGTGTAAGTGCCTTCCTGTTGAATTCCCTGCACCTGCTTCTCTATAATACTCACCACCTTTACTTATAAATCCATTGTCAGCATCAACTATTTCACCATTTGCGTTTTTTTGTGAACGACTACCATCAGTTTTCGATGCTGCACCACCTGTTTTACCTATTTTTTGACCTTTTGTTACAGTAGCTCCTTCTGTTACCGAAACCTCACTCAAGTGACAATAAACTGTTTTTAGTTTTACTTCTTCACCAGTATAAGGACTTATAAAAGTACCGGTATGATTAATTTTTATTTTACCACCACAATCAGTACCAGACTCTATAAAATCAGCTATCTCAATTGTTCCATCAGCAGGAGATATAAGTTCAGTTCCACTCTCTGATGTTAAGTCTATACCATGATGAGTTCTTGTACCACCACCTCTAGAATCACCAATATCCCCAGTTATAGGGTCAGTATCTGCACCCACATAAGGTAAACATAAGGTGTTGTAGGTTTCAGTTTCTTCTCTTAATATTTTTTTAATTAAATTATTCATCTTAACAATACTTTTTATACTCATCTTTTGACCAAACATACCCTTCTTTATCTTTTGGTGCTGGATAAAAATTGTTTATATTTCTACATCTAGTTCGGCATCCTCCTGTTGATGGGCATCCTCCATTATCTCTACCTTTACAATAATCTTTCATTAACTCTTCTGCATCCCAATCTGCATTTCTACCCCTTAATAAACAAAGATTAGCTGAATTTTGTGCTGCCATACCTATCGCAAATTCTCTGGGTGTAGACCATTTGGTTAATACGTTTCCGTATTTGGACCTATTAAACTTCCTACTAAACTTCTGATAGATGGTTTCATCTTGTACTGGTTTACTATCTTTTGAACTTAAGAACTCTCTCATACCATCCATCCACCAATCATGTTTATATTCTTTCCCGTCTTTTTGTTCACTAAAATTTTGTAGGTCTTTAACACTTTTTCCATCAAAATATTTTTGAGTTATCTTATCACCCATCATATCATATAAAAGGTCTAAACCACTAGTAGTAAAATGTAACCTTCCTACTGCAGCTTCTCCTTTAACAACACCTAAATAATCGTATGTTTTTTCAGTTTTACCCTCAGGATATGCTAATACGTTATCTGTTATTTCAACAGCCATACTTTTATTAAACGTTCCAGATGCTTCTGTTAGAAGTTCTTCCTTTAATATTTTTTTAATTAACTCTTTCACAATGGTAAGTTTTTATATTTGTCTATAAGTTCTTGGACTTGGTTTTTATATCTACAAGCTACCGGCATTCCTTCTTCACACCCTTCCCAACTTTGTACTAGGTCATTAAGTTCACTCATTATATCATTTTCTTCTGGACTAGGACCCATTTCTTTAATTAAAGATTCGTTTAACCCTTGTTGTTCATCATATACAATAGCTATTTGTTTAATATCACCATCTTGGTTTGGTCCTTCTGTAGTTTCCCAATCATCATCACTTTCATCATAAGAAGGGTCATTAGACCACTCACCTGAATGGTATACCCCATCTTCATCATACATAACATTGTTTTGAGCGTCTCCTTTAGAGAAAGCATCTACCTTTGGTGTGTAAGAGATTGTTTTATATACTCTAGCTGTTTCATACATTGGTACTTCGTACCTTTTAAAAGGTCTAAGGTACAATTGGTCATAGTTTGTTATACTACCATCTCTTAATCCTTCCTTGTTGTCAAATGCGGCCCAAAATACTTTATCCTCAACACCACTATTATTGATACCAACAACTTTTAATGGTGTTTCCATATCCCTTGCTCTATAATAAGTTATTTCACCCCTATCCTCATTTTCACTAAACCAACTATCATTTTTCATCTTAGTTAAGAGTTCGGTTGCTTTGAAAAAAGCTATTTTAGGAACTGGTACTACATGATGTTGATGACCTTTTCTTTCTGTTCTAGGTTCATATGACTGGGTAGGTACATTTCCTGGTGTTGGTGTGTCGAATGGGTTTCTCCAACTACCATCCCCTGTTGTTTCTTGTTCATCTAATTCAAATAAATCAGGATGAAACGCTTCTAGGTCCTGCATAGCTTCGGGAGACCATTGACCTCTTGCCTTTCTTGAGGTGGCTGAGATAGTCTCTTCCTTTAGTATTTTATTGATTAACTTTTTCATTATCTAGTTTGTAAGTACTGTATGATTGTTTTTACCATACCCGCGTCGAAGAATCTACTATCAAACTCTGCTATCATTTCATATTCTTCAGATTTAGGTCCGTCAATACTTATCATTTGAGGTGAGTCGTAATATAAAACGTATCTTGGGTAGTCATAACCCTCAACATATTCCATAACTATTTCACCATCTTTATATTCTTCACGAGATAGTTCATCTATTTTAAATTCTTGTAGTAATTGTTTTATTCTATTTCTCATGTTAGGTTTTGTTTTGACTTTGTTTATATTTCATCTGGGAATCTATAAACGTATTTAGGGTTGGGTATTTTTTCTTATCTGCTTTTTTGTAGGTATTCTCGTATTGCTTTTTTTCTTTGTTAGTTAAATTTTTAACTTCATCTTTTACTTCACTTTTTGCGATTGATTTTGATGTTTTATATGAACTTGCTTTTGCTATACCACTAAAAAATTCTTTCATTTGTTTTATCATCACATCACCCGCTTTAGTAAATGCTAAAGGTAAACCTACAAAACCAAAAGATGCTTTATCCACTAGTTTAGCAAATGAAGGAATTATTTTATCAAGAAAAGAATTAATTTTGTTGACGTTTTTACTAATAATACCATATATTTTTTTAATAAGTCCTTGTACTTTACCACCCATCTTTTTTGCTATATTAAATAATGTACTAGAAGCTACCTTACCGTTGGTTGTCATTAGACCAAACACTTTACCTAATTGTTTTCCAATAAGTTTATGTAAGGCTTTAAAAGGTGTGGCTATAACAGAACCCACTACTGGGATGACCGCTATTAAAGATAAAGCTCCCATAACCCATTTCTTTCTAACCATATAGATTATGGCATTAACTGCGTCAAGTGCATCTCCAATACCTGGAATGAACCCAGCATAATCTAATACAGATTGTACGTCATCTATAACACCTTCAGTTAATAAAAGTTTACCATTACTATCATAGATTTCTAATAATTGGTTGTTTCTATATCCATCACCACGTGTATATAACATACCTTCAAACAACAACCCTTCTTGGTGGTTAAGTTCTTCTTGGATGATTTGTAATATTTTATTACTATTCATATTTTGTTATATTTTTAAGTTTTTTTTCCCTTTTGGGGTTACTGGTAATCCTAGTTTTTTGGTTAGTTCACCTATTTTATTTTTAAGTTCTTCATTATTAGGGTCTTTTTTTAGTTGGTTTATTAATTCCATTAATTCCTTATTTTCCCCTTCTTTTTCTTGTTCTTTAATAACTCTATCCACTATCCTTACTAGAGTTTCTTCTGTTAATTTAATTTTTTTCATAATTCTTTTATTATAAATATTAATTCATTAAGTCTTTCTCTTGATTCATGCTTAGGGAAATCCAATCTGTTATTGCTTCTATACCTTTTTGTACGTCACCCTCTTTAAATATACCGTTTTTTATACCATAACTAACCATATCTACTACTGGGTCTAGTAATTCTGACAAGTTGACATCTTTGTGTGGTTCTTCTATGTCAATTAGTCTGTAGTAATTACCTTCCATATCTTTTATCTCACTAAAGTCTGTTGGTGTGAGTGTGAATCTATTAGATAAGAATTTAAATATGTCTGATTTTAACATATCCCCCTGTGTAACCGTTACTTGTTCTTCTAGTAGATTTTTATCTTTAATGTATTTGTACATTACATCACCCAACTCTTTACCAAATAAATCATCTGATGGATAATGTACTTTGGCTACCAATCTTCCAGTACCTATTTCATTTCCTAACTTACTAATTTCAGATTTATGTTCTGGGTATTTATCACCCAATATATTTGCTATTAATCTCCCTTGTGTCGCATGACCTGATGGGTAAGATGGTGTTTTAGACGAATCCAATGGTTCTTCGTGAAACTCTAATCCTTTTGCATTTGCAAGTTGTTGAGGTCTTGGTCTATTATAGTGATACTTTAATTTAAGTATTATTGGTGATGTGTCTTTTACAATGTCTTTTAATTCTTCCTTTGGGAATTCTAAGTCTTTTTCTTTGAAGTACTTTTCAAAGTATGGAAATATATCATCTGTTGTTTTTACAAATTCTTCTATTACCGGTAAACTATCCAATAACATTAATTCATCCATAGCTTCTTCTGAATCGTTTTTTGGTGGGTTAGTATTCATAAAATCGTTTATGGGGAATCCTTCGAACTTACCAAACTCCTTTTCCATTCTTTTTTTATGTTTTTGGGTTGGTTTTTCTGACCACACTAGGTCATCAATTTTGGATTCTGTAATTACTTCTGGTGTCCCCACATAGTCATCGATTTTTTCATCTGGCCCACTAAAATCTACATAGTCTAACATTGGTTCCACTGGTACATTCTTTAATAAAATACTTATGTCACTCAGTACCTGCTCTCTAACGTCTTCATATGTATTATCATATGGTCCAGGTCCTCCACCTTTCCATTCTTTTTGAGCTCTCTCATTTACTTCCCAAAGTGTTATATCTATTACACCATCGTCGGCTGTAGTTAGTGGTATTTCTTGGTCTCCATTTACCATAACATCTATCATTATGGTAGCTGGGGATGTTATATCTGGATTTATTAAATCACTAAAATCAATACTGGTTACTACATACTCATACTCCCAACCCTGTATACCTTCTAACATTTCTGTTATAATCTCTACTATTTCTTCATCACCATAATATTCAACCAGATTCATCATAACCGTATTCATATCCTGAGTATCATTCATATCAAAACCTATTAACTTTAATTTGTCAGTTTCCATAGTGGGTCCAACCTTTTTCCAAAAGTTAAAAAGTAAATCTTGTGCTTCAATTCCACCTGTTTGGGATTTTATACTTTCATCCATTCTTATAAAGTCACTACGTGTTATTTCAGAATCGTACGTTTCATAATCACCATAGTCATTAGTTTCCATTTCACCTCCCCAAGCATAAAAATCATAGTTTGCTCTTTCACTAGCATCATCTTCATCAAAACCTAAAACTTCTGCACTACCGTCTTTGTATTCTACTTGGGAGCCTGTTTCTTCTCTATCTATACCATACCATTTTAATTTTTCTTTGATTGGTTCTTCTATACTCTCATAGTCACCGTCCTCCGTCCAATTATCTAGTGCCCACTTTGCGTATTTAGACACTCTAGTATCATCAGTTACATTTGAATCGTTTAACCCAAATAACTTCATTACATTCCAAAACTTTTTACCTTCAATATTATACGCGTTAGGTGTATCGGTAGTTAATTTCTGTAACTCACTCCGGTCTAAGTTTTTATGTAGTTGTTTTAATATATTTGCTTCTAGTTTAGTAAATGGTGTTCTATCCATTTCATCTTCTTCTGAGTCTACTTGTTCACTAATTGTCTGATTTGTACCTGGTATTCCTTCTGGATAAAACATTTTTATGGACCTTTCGTCTAAATCTGATGGTTTTATTAGTTTGGCTGGGATAGTTGGAATATCGTTCATTACTGCTTGTTGTGCTCGGTGATTACCGTCAAGTATCCATTGTACTTCATTGTACTCATTTACCATAACCAGAATTGGGTATTGTCTTGAAACGTCTACCTGACTAATTCTTTCTATTTCTTCAGGGTTCCACCCTAAGACTATATTTTTTAAGCTTGGTAGCTTCGCTAATTCTTTAGTTGGGTAAGATATAATTGGGATATCTTTTGTAAGTTCTAAAATATCTTGTAGGGTTACTTTATCGTCATCATTAGCCCAGGATGTGTCGGCTCCATGTTCATTAATTGTTTTTCTATCTACCTTGTTTGCCATTGGTACATCAGCATAAATCCAAGTGTCTCCTCGTTATAAACTTTTTCCATCTAATTCAGAAAATTGTACTGAGCTATTTGGGTAAGGTTCTATATCGTAGTACTCGTTATCATAACCACGATTTCTCATTGCCAAAAGTGGATATGTTTTACCCACTTTTACAACTCTATAAATCCCAAATCTTTCAGGCATACGTCCGTGTTCACCATCAACATCAATTACTCTTATAATGTCATCAACTTTTAATTCAGGATTTAGTCCTGGTTGATTCTGTTCATTAAGTGACTTAGACTTTAATCCGTCCTTAGTATTATAAACTAACTCACCATTTACCCAAGTAGGACCAATATCTTTAACTATTTCTATTGGGTAGAATCTTACCTCCAATTTAACGTCTGTCCAATAAGAGTTATCTGGGTCTATATGATTTGCTAAAGCGTTAAGTGTAGATATTCTATGTGCACCATCTTTTAATCCATCACCAATTACTTGTATGGGTGGAAAACTTTCACTAGTTAGTGATTCTGGATGTTCCATCCAGTAATCCGCATATCTTTTAACTGTTTGTGTAACTGCCCAATCATCTTTATCATCCCTTAAATCCATTAACACTTCTTTATAATAAGGAATAGATTTTACTGTAGTTAAAATCTCATCTAAAGTTAAGTATTTTGTTTCGTAAGGTAAGTCTTCGTCTTTAATTCCTTCTGCACTACTTGAGCCTGGTTTAGGTATGGATTCAGTTAAATGTTCTCCTCTTAAAAATCCTTTTCTTAACATCCATGAATCCCAACTTGGGTAAAGGTGTTCTTCTCTTATTCTTCCACCACCCGATAACATACGACCCGTAGCTTCCTCATCACTATAACCACCTATGGGGTGTACAACGTAATACTTTGTATCAACATCTTTACTTTCCCAGTTTTCTGGATTTCTATATTTAATACCCATAACCACATAATCTTTAAATCTTTTAGTTGTATTCATAGTGCCATGACTTTTATCAACATAAAGTACTGTTACCTCATCACCCACCATTAATTCTGGATTTAAATTATCTTTTTTCATATTCTATCCAAGTTGAATTGACCATATTTTAACTAGGTCTCTAGATAGAGGTTTTATCTCTCTATTAAGATTATCAAGATTTGCTTTTCTATCTTCTCTGTCTGCTCTATCCATTAATAATATAATTAGGATATCCCTTAATTTATCTGCATTATCTAAAAGGTGTTGTATGTTTTCATCTGGGTCTTCTAATCTATCTGGGTGATTTAAGTCTAACCATTTGGTTAACCATTCCTTACCTGACCATAAAAAGTCTGGTGCTTGGAACATGTTTACCAATCCACTATCTCTTAAATGACTTAAGTATTTAAATACGTCTCCTCTACCACCACTTAAACCACCTCTTGTATTCTTTGCTAATTTTAGTATTTCATTCTTATCAAATTGCATTTCTTTTAACATACCTGTTTCAAATATTAAACCCCTTACTCTTTCTTCTTTTAAACTTTTTAACCAAGAAGGTTCACTAACATTTAACTCGTGGTCATCCGAATCTCCTTGGTCTCCGTATTCCATATCAATATCATGTTCAAACCAGCTTGCTTCCGCCTTTTCTAGTGCGTCATCCTCACCATAACCAGCAAACTCACCTTCACCATATCTGTATTCTTTTACCCAATAAGATTCATTACCTTGTATGTTGTATAAACTTGGCCATTCTTTAATAGGTTGTGTAACTAATCCAAAATCTAAATCTGAAATTGTAGTATCCGGTGTAACACCTAACTCTATTTGTTTTGCTCTTTCAGCTTTGTCCCAATTATCATCAGTCCATTTTGCAAACCTTGTTGCCTTTGCCCAACCTTCTCTAGTATTTATCTCTTCACCAAATAGTTTTGTAAGGTTAATGAATTTTTCATATATCCCACTTTGGATGTTTTCCTCAGATTCTTCCCAAATTTCTCTTACTTGGTCTTTTGAAAACATTTTTGCTAAACGATTCATAATACTAACGTCTAGTTTGGTGAGTGGGGTTTCATCTAAATTATTATCTTCATCATTACTTATGTTGTCCCCTGGACTATCAGCACTTTGTTCTTGTATTGGTTCTGGTTGGTAAATTATTTCTCCTAGTCTATCCTTTAGAATTTCATTAATGTCGTAATTTGGTGTCCAGTATCCATCCCAAAATTTTGTTTCAGGTTCTAACTCATCTCCAACTTTACTTCTACCATCAACTTCATACATGTCATAGTAAGCTTTCAGTATTATATCACCTAAATATTGTGTGTTTGTATAATCCACACCACCATCCATCATAATACTCTCCAAAGTATTTCCATCATGTTCCGTATAATCAAAATATTCTGTGTTATCCCATTTGTCCACCAATAAATCTTTTAAATCATATTCAATGTGCCACTCTTTTGTACCGTCATCTGTTGTTATTAAGTTACCTTCTTCAAAATAATCAGTTATTTTATCTATTACGTCAGCACCCATTGCATACTTAACCGCATCTTCATGTGAGTCATTATTTGCCCACGTTATAAAATGTCTAATCTCACTTATATCATCCTCGTATTTTTCTATTAGTTCTTCTTCCTCTTCGTTTTGTGGTTGTTCAGATAGTATGTGTTCTGCAACTTCCTGAGATACACCACCAAAAATACTACTAATAGTTTTCCAATTATTTTCATCAACTGAATCTAACATGTAATCATCCCATTCATACTGAAACCACTCTGAAGGTTCCCAAAATTTATCTTTACCACATAGATATTCTTCTATGTATCCGGAATTAAAATTTCTATTGTTTTTATTAAATAAATTTGCTAAATCGTCACAGTCCCACTTAACTATTCCTGTTAAAGGTTTTGTAGTAAACTGAACGTATCTTTTTAATAACATTGTTATTAAGAGACTGGCACCTCTTGTATCTATACCTAACATTTTTAGGATATTAAAGTCCACACCTTTTTTGTCCCAGTATTTAAAAATAGTTTCTACTAGATTGTCTGGTAACTCATCTTTTACATACTGCATTTCTTCATCATCCAACATACCTTCTGGAAAATTAAATTGTCCTGTTGGCCACATTTTTAATTGTTCTTGTTCTGTTATAGTTTTAGGGTTCCCATATAACTTTTGATTGATTGCCCTCATGTCATCACCACCATCCATTTCATAATCTTCTGACGCATCGATTATTTCGTAACTTTTATCATCATAATAATTCCAATCTGTTGCCTCGTCAAAATTATCATCGTACTGGTCATCCTGAGTTACTAAATAATCAGAATGGGCGTTATTTTCTATTTCTCCAATGTCAGCATTGTCCCAACTATCTTCACCTACAATCTCTAGGATTGGTCTGTTTGATAGGATGGTTTTCTCCATAATAGGGTTCCAGTATACTGTGTATTCTTCGTCATAATATTCTTCACATGGGCAATCATCCTCATCATCAATACCAAACACATCCATTAATTCTTTTTCATCTAAGTCCTCACAATCAACCAATTCCTCAAATTCTTCACCTTTTTCATCTACACTAGTTTTATATCTTTGTTCGTATTCACTACATTCACATGGATTACCTGTATGTTCTGCGTATCCATCAACACATTCGTCCTGTTGAGTTTCTTCAGCTTCACCACCGTAATGTTGTATTTCTACTTCATATAGATTTGGTATTTTTATATCTTCCCAATCTGCGGTTGTCATTAATTCATGAATGTCTGGGTTGTTATATGTTAAAGTAAGATATAATTCATCAGTATGGGTTTTCATATCAAAGTACCTACTGAGTACTTCTTTAAAACTTCTTGGGTACCACTTACCATTTAGTAATTTGTCAACCATTTTAAGTACTTTCCAAAGAGCAGGTGTCATCTTAGTAAGGTCGTATCTATTAATTTGTTCTTTAATTACACTTTCTCTTATTCTTCCTTTCATTTGTAAGTCAAACTTACTATTTTTTTCAAATCTAATTAAATCTCCTAGGTCAACTTTATCCCCTTCCTTGAATGGTATTTCTCTATTAGTCATTCCTTGGTTAAGGGAAACTCCTTTTACCAAACCAGATGGTGTTATATAAACAACAAACCTTTTTGGTGGTTGTCCCCATCCTCCACTATAATTAAAGTATGCTCTAACTAATATGTTACCAAATCTTTCTAAGTCTAGGTCAGTTTGATTTTCTTCATTTACTTCCTGGGATAGTGGATTAACTATCCTCCAATAATCTGCATCTTTTATAAGGGGTAGATTTCTAAATTCTTCTTTACCTTCTTCTGTTTTAATAATCCACCTAACCAAAATCTTTTCACCCATAGTTCCCATAGATTCAAACCCCACAACAATACCTTTGGTCATTGGGGATATACCCCAAGGGTCATCCATATGAATTAATTCTACAACATCCCCCACTTCTACATCAGGATTAAGATTATTTTCTTTTTGTTCATTTATTGATTTTATTTCCTGTGCATAAGATAAATCATCAATGTCATTAATATAAAATCTTGGGTTTATTTCTTTTATTAATCCTTCCAACCAATCGTTATACGTAAATGGGAATGGTTTTGTTAGTGTTTCGTTTACACCTTCACCTTTAATAAAACCTAACTTTATCAATTCTTCATCTAAACCACCCAATAAATCCTCATATTCTGTACTACAATCAACACAATACTCGTCAATAACATTTTCATCGTCTGGGTCATTTTTGTACCCATCATAACAATTATACTCTATACATGCTAATATCCCTTTTAGTTCTTTGAGTAATTTATCTCTATGATATTTGTTTAAATAACTTAAGAATGTTGCGGGTGGTATTTGTAATTTATCATCATTTACTCTATCACCATGTAATCTTCTGAAAGAAGTATCTTGTTGAGATGTCCAATCTGAGTCTTCTCTTTGTTCCACTAAAAATGGAAATTCAAACCCTTCTTCCTTTTTACTTTCTAAGTACCTTAAATAAGTTAGTGCAGCTTCAGGATAATCTCTTGTAAATAATTTATTTATATCTTCTATGATTTGACCTGGTAATAAAACTTCCCCATTTCTAACTGATGTAAAGAAGGGTCTTCCAATCTCTGTTAACCCCATCTCATACTCACTATCTATGTAATTGTTAACTGTTTGTTGTAATCTTTGTTCAGCCCAAGCACTCTCTACAATACCACCTTTAGAGTGTTCATCTGGTTCGGGAACAAATTCTCTATCTTTGGCTAATCTATGTTTTTCTAGTGGTTTTGTAAAATCATCTCCTGGTGGTTCGAATGTTGGTGAGTCAGTTTTGTTTTTACCGCTACCTTGTCCATTTCTTTCTGGGTGTTTATCGTCTAAATCTAGTTGGTTTTCCCCCATTTCTATTTTATCACCAGTCTCTAAATCTATTTTAACTGGTAATGGTGGGTTTAGTAGGAATTTTTGATTTAGGTAATCTCTTAGTAAGTTTTCCACAAACCACTCTGGTACTGGTTCGTTGTCTGGTCTAGTAGATGCATAATTTGCAACATACCTAGCAAATTTAAGTTTATATTTATCCTTAATCATTGCCATTAAACCATCGGAAATAAAAAATACCTTACTTAATGGGTCGTCACCTAACGCAACATCTGGAATATAATCCCCTTCGGCAACATCCATTGCTTTAAGAACTGCTTTACCCCACCAAGATTTGTACCCTTTAGTGTCAGTAAGAGCAGGTGTAATAATTTTGTTAAAAGCTCTGGTCATAGTAACACCTACAGCAGCTAGTAGAATTTGTGGTATAAAAAATGGTACTATCCTCCATAAAGATTTAAACACACCTCTACCTATATCACCAGTAATTCTTTTTTTAGTTGCTTCTTCTACTAAAGCTTTTAATTGCCCAAATGTAATTGGTCCTTGGTCGTTACAGAAACCTTCAACATCACAAATGTTGTTAGTTACTTCTTTGGATGGAGCTACATAACCTTTCTCAGCGTCGGTTTTCCCTCCAGTGTATATCTCTGGTTTTTCTAGTGGCTCTTGGGTATCGTCTAACATTTTTTCCCATTCTTCTTCATCCCCTTCAAACTCTTCTGGTTCTATTGGGTCAAGGAGTCCTTGTCCAAACACATCGGTTTCCTCCATTATTCTTTCACCGGAACCTATACGTTTAACTAAACTAACAATTCTCCTATACTCATCTGAATTCCTTAAAGAATCTAAACTTCCGTAGTAGTATAGTAATTCTTCTAGGCTAGATGGGAAATCTCTCAGTAATCCTTGTAATACATGTAAAGATTCTCTATTTGTATTTTCTATAAACTTTTTAATGTCTTTGTGGTTTAAACCACCTAGTTTATTAACTAAAACGTATAACTTATTATCTATTTCCAAAGGAATTTTATCGGAGAATACATACCCGTAATGTCCTTTGTTTTTAATTTCATTAATACTGATATTAAATGGTCCACTATCTATCCTAGGTTTAAGTACTGTTTTTTTAACTTTTTTGGTTCCTTTTGGTATTGCTGTTTCACTTTCTTCTGGTGTTATGTCGGATAGGTAAGCGTCTCCATGTTTATGGATAATATCGAACCCGTCGTCCACAAACATATCTGTGTTACCTAGATTTTCACTACCGTCCATAGTAAATAAATCACCTTGTTCTCCGGTATGTTTATCTTGGTCACCACATACTTTTTCATATAAAATATCTATTAGTATATTTTGTGTTTTTTTATTATTGTAGTCTATTGATTCGTTTAACTCCACAAAACCTTTTTCTTTTAGAATTGGTCCTAATTTATCACCATATAAACTTACCACTCGTTTTAAAAATGTTTGTGGGTTTTTTCTTATATATTCTAAAACATCATACCTTACTTTAGTTTTGTACTTACCAAATAGTTCAGCTATTTTATCTGTTTTTAATCCTCGGTTTTTATCATATCTTAGTTTTTTTAACTCGTTAGATGTAAATGTTGGGAATTGTATTATGTTTGGGTTTTGCATTAGGAACCTACTTTTCATTCTAACGTCTGTTCTTGGACTTCTACCAACACCAATTATATCAGGGTTACTTACCAGTTCATTAATTAACTCCTCTGTGGTCCATACCGTATATTCTATGTAGTTGGGGTGTATAATTGAGAATATCCAGTGGATTGGTGTTCCGTCACTACTTGTAAACATTGACGTTAACATTGCTATCTTAAACCTGAGGTATTCTTCACCTTCTTTTTTTAATAAGTCGTATGGAGTTTTAATACCTGTAGTGTCAACACCATTTTCTTCCATGTCCTGTAATTCATTTCTAAAACCATAAATTAAAGTACCACTATCAAAAGAACTACCTGGTTCAGATGATTTAACGGAGTATGGGATTCCATCTACTATAATATCTTCTTTAGCTTTACTGACTATAGGTATTCCGTTAAAAAGACCAGCTAACATACCTTCAAAATTAAACCCTCTACCTTCCTTTTCCGCTTGGAAACTTTTACCATATTCGAAAAACCTTATTTTGTCTTTTGTTGTGTTTAAGTCTTTACCTAGAGAAATGTCATCTCCTGGTTTATAGAATTCTTGGTTTGATGAGTTAAATATTCTTTTGATTACTTCCGCAGCCTGTTTCTTTGCTTTAGGTATAGGACCTAAAGACGACATTTGGACACCTAATTCATAACCTAAATTATCGTCCTTCTGTTCTTGTAATACATTATCTTTTATATTCTTCATAAATTAGCATAAACTATTACTCATAAATATCAACAAAGATGCATAATTGTCCAGATTCTTTACTCTGAAGGTTTTAATATTTATTTTATGTATAATTATGAAAAATATATTAACTACAATATTAGTTGTTGGTTTCTTTTCTGTGTTATTTTCACAAAAGTATTATAACGAAAAAATAGAAACAACATACTTAAAAACACAAACTACAATAGATTCTTTACATAACCAAATGGACTCCTTATGCCATGATATTCACACCCTACACCAATATTTAGATTCATTACCTTTAGGTTCACCATTAGACACCTTAATAATATCTTCAAATTATGGTTGGAGGAAACTACCTCTTTACGGGGGATGGAGAATGCATAGTGGTACTGACTTTTATGCTGCTTGGAGTGATACTGTTTATTCTACAGGTCATGGTAAGATTGTAGGGTCTGGTTGGAATTTTGGTTATGGTAGACAGATAAAAATATCACACTGTAGTGGTTACGAATCTAGTTATGCTCATCTATATAAATTATTTGTTAAGGTTGGTGATTCTGTAAGGTTGGGTGACCCAATAGCAAGAGCTGGTAATTCTGGTGCTGTGACGGGTGCACATTTACATTATGAAATATCTAGGTGGGGTAAAAAAACTGACCCTATGGTGTTGTTAAGTTCCTCTCTAACCGGGTTGTCCGTAAGCTCTACCTCTTCTCAATAATCTTCCTTCGGTCCAAGCTTCGTGGTTTGGCCCTAAGCTATACACAAACTGTCTTCCTTGTCTTTCCATTTCAACAATTCCAGAATCTTTAATTGCAGCAAAGAACATATTGTTGTGTGCTCTAGGTCTAGGACGACCTAACACATCTTCATAGAATTGATTTGGTGTACTTCTTGGGTTATCTTTTAAGTAATCAGTAAATAATTGTGTCATACTACCTTTTTTAGGTGGGTATTTAAACGTATAAGATGATACATCTGATTGAGCGTCCCAAGTAGTATAGTCTAGACCGGTATATTCTTTTAATTCTTCATTTCCTAGTGCTTTACTAACAAGAGGTAGGTATATATTTCTAAGAAATGCTTTTTCTGTAGCAAATGGTCTAAAGTCATTAGGGTCATTACTTAGATAATTCCATCGATATTCTGGTCCAGGACCCATAAATTCATTATTTAAATCTTCTACTGGTATAGTCTCGTAATACTCTATTGCTGGTTGACCTAGGTCATCATCATCTGTTCTAAAATACACATTCATATCATTACCACCGTCAGGAAATGGTGTTGCTAGAAGTTCTACTCTTGGGTCACTTCCTTTCCATTCCCAATAATCCTCAACATATTCGAGTTTCCATTTTCCTGTTGACGTACTTATAGTTATTGGTCTTGGTAGACCTTCTATATAGGTTTCCAGTCTTAATTTAAACTGTTCCAAAGTTAGAGCTTCAGTATTTTCTGGGGGTACATCATCTATGAATTCTTCTTCTATAGTTTTAGTTAACTCTAAAGGTAAAAGAGATTCAATAGCTTTCACCGTACTACCTTCTAATCTATTGTCTGCTCTATCATAC